>OGZH01000021.1_pt1 | contig 84316 bp, 93 predicted proteins | sample 1576741 | NCBI WGS metagenome assembly OGZH01 (sample SAMEA3541560, study PRJEB24748) | human gut metagenome | biome: human gut; feature: human-associated habitat; material: faeces | place: China | collected 2012 | reverse complement strand
GGCTTGCAACAATGAAGGGCGTTTCGCTCGGCTCAGACGCATTCTTCCCCTTCGGTGACAACATTGAAAGAGCGCACAGAAGCGGTGTTGAATACATAGCACAGCCCGGCGGCTCTATCCGTGACGATAATGTTATAGACACCTGCAACAAGTACGGTATCGCAATGGCATTCACGGGAATCAGACTTTTCCACCACTGATAAGCTCAGTAAACGGGCGGCACGTCCGCCCGTTATTTTTAAATTCCGATAAAGGTATCACTATGCATTTTACTTATACAGATAAAGACATCCTTGACGGCAGATTTGAATTCAGGCAGAGCGGCTCTTTCAGAGTTCTTTCGCCATATATTATACTGAAAATTATCGCTGCCTGTGTCGCAGAGGTATTTATAGCGCTATTGGTACTGGGTTCATTCGATGACATTGTAATAGCGGATATTTATAAGTCTGCCATATCCTATATTATTATAAGAATCGCACTTAGCATCATCCTACCGATTCTGCCGATATGGTATATACTATTTATTATTGGCGGTGAGGAGCAATACAGATACACGGCAGACAGCCGCACAATGCGTATAGCAAGCAAACGTCATACCTATATTTTCAAATACACGGACGTTGAGAGCGTAACCTACAAGCCAATGAAACTGTTTACAAAACAAAAAGGCTTTACTGTAAAGATAACCACGAAAAACAACGAGGTAATTTTTCGCTATATCATGCCGTCAAATGCCGAATTTTTCACCATAGAGTCCACACCGTTCTATATTCTTCAACATCCGCCGATAAAAGCGGAAGAAAGGAAAGACCGATGAAAAAAGCCCTATTATTGATTTGTACCGCATCAATTCTCGCAGGAATGTGCGGTTGCTCCAAAACGATTGAAAACCCGCTTGGCATAAATCCTAATAGCCGGACCACATCATCAACAACCCCCGTTCCCCAGACAGTGACACCTCAGACTACCGCAGTAACTACTGCGGCAACATCAACGCAAACAACCAAAGCGGAAACAACGACCGCAAAGCCCGAAACCTCGAACACGTCAATTACCGACAAGTCCGAAACAAAAAAACCGTCCCCTGCCCCTGCTCAGTATACCACCGTTGGAAGTCCGACCAAGTATAAAATAAACAAATTTTCTCTGATGTACGATGACGGAGTATACTTCAATATCGGCGTCAGCGAATATGAAGAAGATAAAAACGAGCTTTATCTTGTACATTATTCCGATGATGGCGAGATCACATCCAATATCGTTGCTATGTGCAGTGATGAGGACGAAGATACAAAGGGCAGAACGGTAGCCGAGATCGGCGAGGAATTCATGAGTTATTATGTCGTTGGCGATAATGTCGATTCATCGAACAAGAGCATGGTTAAAATCGGCAACACCGACGCATTTTACGGAACTGTAAAATCCTCGGACGGAGATAATTCCGTTGCCGCAACACAGCACATATATTTTGCCCGTCACGGCAATAAAGTGTACACATTGATTGCTCTGCACCTTGACAATAACAAAAAAGCTGTCACAAAGGCGCTTGAATACACGCTCGGGTCAATGTCATTTGACAATTCGGTAAACACATGACGGCAGAATTAAAGTCATTATCTGCGTCATTGACCGCTCCGAAGCTGCCCGATAATCTTTTTACGGTAACAGATATTGATGCCGAGCTTTCAAAAGTGCGTGATGACGAATCGGATTTTATTGCGGCGGATTTTTCGAGGCTGATATGCGCCGAAACCGATTTCTCGGCTATCTGTTTCAGAAACTGCCTGTTTCACGGATGCCGCTTTACAGCCTGCGATTTTACCGGATGCACTTTTATAGATTGCGTTTTCAAGGGCTGCGATATTTCAAACAGCGATTTTTCCGAAAGCTATTTCAAAGCCTGCTCGTTCATCTCCTGTAAGGCTGTCGGCACGGCTTTCAAATACTCCTTTTATAAAAACGTCAGCTTTGATGGCGGCAGCTTTGAGCTGTCGGATTTTCAGCGTTCAAAACTGCAAACGGTAGCTGTGACAGATACCGACTTCTCCTCCGCTCTGTTTTCTTCTTGCGAGATAAAACAGACGGAGCTTAAAAACGTTACGCTGGCAAGGTCTGTGTTTTTCGGCACGAAGCTTTCAGGGCTTGACTTCACCTCATGTAATATCGAAGGTCTTACCGTTTCCGATACAGGAGCGGAGCTTAAAGGCGCCAAGGTCGATGTGTGGCAGGCGGCAATGTTCGCAAAGCTGCTTGGCCTCATCATCGAATAATGAATAAATCAAAAGAAAGAAAGGTATTTTTAACATGAACGTACTTGTAATAGGCGGAGGCGGCAGAGAACACGCCATAATAACAGCCCTTGCAAAATCTAAGAAGGTAGACAAGCTGTATGCCGCACCCGGCAACGGCGGTATCTCAAAATATGCCGAGTGCTTTAATGTAAAGGCAACCGATATTGACGGCTGTGTTGAGCTTGCAAAGAAGCTCAGACCCGACTATGTATTCGTAGCCCCCGACGATCCGCTGGTTATGGGTATGGTGGACAAGCTCAACGCAGAGGGCTTCAAGACCTTCGGACCGAGAGCAAATGCCGCTATTCTTGAGGGCAGTAAGGTTTTCTCGAAGGCTCTGATGAAGAAGTACAACATTCCCACTGCGGCTTATGAAACCTTCACAGACGCAGACGAGGCTATAGCATATATCAAAAAGCAGAACAGCTTCCCTGCCGTTATCAAGTGTGACGGTCTTGCACTCGGTAAGGGCGTTATAATCGCAAAGGACGAGCAGGATGCAGAAAACGCAGTACGTTCAATGCTCCTTGACGGAAAATTCGGCAAATCCGGCAGTGAAATAGTTGTCGAAGAATTTATGACAGGCCCCGAAGTAACCGTTCTTGCGTTCACAGACGGCAAAACAGTAAAGCCTATGATAAGTTCTATGGATCACAAGCGTGCTTATGACAACGATGAAGGTCTTAACACGGGCGGAATGGGTACGATTGCGCCCAACCCCCTCTACACCCCCGACAAACAGCAGGAATGTATGGAAAAGATATTCCTGCCTACTATAAAGGCTATGGCGGCTGAGGGCAGACCGTTCAAGGGTTGCCTCTACTTCGGTCTTATGCTGACCCCGAACGGTGCAAAGGTAATTGAATACAACTGCCGCTTCGGTGATCCCGAAACACAGGTGGTTCTCCCCTTGCTTGAAACGGATATTATGGATATAATCGAAGCTGTCTGGGAAGAAAAGCTTGATGCGCTTGACATCAAGTGGAGCGATAAATCGTGCGCCTGCGTTGTAATGGCAAGCGGCGGCTATCCGGAAAAGTACGAAACAGGCAAGGTGATAAGCGGACTTGATGAAAACGGTCAGTGCGAGGGTGCATTCGTTTACCACGCAGGCACAAAGCTGGAGGACGGAAAGTTCCTTACAGCAGGCGGACGTGTTCTCGGCATTACCGCTTACGGCGATACATTAAAGGAAGCACTCGACACAGCTTATAAGGCAGTGGATACGATTAGCTTTGAAAAGGCACATTACCGCCACGATATAGGAAAAAAAGCTCTTTCCGCTTTAAAATAATTCCCGAAAACACTTGCATTTCATTTCCTTTTATGTTATAATAGCATTTGCGTGTTAGAATAATTTTGGGTTTGTACGATAAACAGATCTCGGACTTACCCGTATTCCTATAAGGAGGACATATAAATGGGAATATTAGAAATAATCAGTGCTATTGTTCTGATTGTTGCCTGTGTTTTCATCGTACTCGTGGTACTTATGCAGGATACAAAGCAGGGTATGTCGCAGACGATTACAGGCGGTAGTGCAGACAACTATTATCAGAGAAATTCAGGCCGTTCAAACGAGGCTAAGCTGAACAGACTTACAAAGATTGCCGCAGTGATTTTCTTTGTTGTAGCTCTCGTTGTTAACTTCGTCGTTATGTACAGCGGTAACTTCAGCAAGTCGGATAATTCTTCGACAACAAGCTCCGCAACATCATCTGTAACATCTTCCGTTACAAGTGACGATTCATCAACTTCATCGGCATCTTCCGATGCTTCATCAACAGATTCTTCTGTAACATCTTCAGATGCTTCTTCTGCTGATTCCTCAGTAGCTGAATCCTCATCTGAAACAAGCACAGAAACATCTGCAGAATAATTAATGCTTTTAAAAGCTGTCGCACTGCGGCAGCTTTTTTTGTATATGCCTGATTGTTCCGGCAACGTTCGCCGGATATAAGTAAATGCTGAGCTGTTGAAAAAAACACCCTGTTATGATACAATATAATCAATGATTATTAAAAGCAACTTACAGACAAATCGGAATTCGGAGTGATAATATGAGTCTTTTCAATGATAAATACAATGCTTTTCTTGCAGAATTCGGACAAGGGAGAAAAATGGTTCTTTCGACCTCTGAAAATAATAAAGTATCATCAAGGATGATGAGCGTTATTCAGGTTAATGGTAAATTCTATTTTCAGACAGATGTTACTATGAAAAAATATCATCAACTTAAATTTAATAAAAATGTCGCTTTATGTATTGATAATATTCAAATTGAAGGGATATGTGAAGAAATAGGTCGCCCGTTGGACAACGATTTTTTCTCCGACATATTTCAAAAATGCTTCAAGGGTTCATTTGACGCTTATTCTTCATTGGAAAATGAACGACTGTTTGCTGTAAAGCCGTTATTTATCGAACGATGGATATACGATGGCAGTATCCCATACATCGAATCATTCAATATTACAAACGAACAATACAGTTGTAAAAAATATGTCAGCTTATAAAGAACGGAACAACCTTTTGCAAATCATCCGACATTAGATTTCACACAAAATCTCATACGCTCTAAGGCTGTTCTAAGCTAACCGCACTATAATATCAATATCATAAAGGACGGTGATATTATGAAGCTACTGTTTGCAGAAGATGAGGTCAGTATGGCTGAGGCTGTAACCGACATTCTGACCTATCATAATTATACGGTAGACACGGTTTATGACGGTGCCGACGCTCTTGATTACGCAAGAGCCGAGCAGTATGACGGGATAATTCTTGATATAATGATGCCAAAAATGAGCGGCTTAGAGGTACTTAAAACACTAAGGAGCGAGGGGAACACCACTCCCATTCTCCTGCTTACCGCAAAGGCTGAGGTCGAGGACAGGATAGCGGGGCTTGATATGGGTGCAGACGATTACCTTCCGAAGCCGTTTGTAATGGGCGAGCTTCTTTCCCGTGTCAGAGCAATGCTCCGCAGGAAAGACAGGTTTACACCCGATATAATGACATTCGGCAACGTGTCGCTCAATCTCAGCAGCTGTGAGCTTAAAGGACCGTTGCAGTCTATTGTCCTGCCCAAGATAGAATACAAGCTGATGGAGCTTCTTATGCTCAACAAGGGCATCTATCTTTCCACTGAGGATATTCTCGTAAAGGTCTGGGGCTATGAGAGCGATGCCGAAAGCGGTGCGGTATGGGTGTACATATCTTATGTAAGAAAACGTCTTGCCGCTATCGGTGCGGATATTGAAATCCGAGCCAAGCGCAGTGTTGGCTATACTCTTGCAAAGATCGGGGATGCTGACTGATGGTAAAACAGCTGCAGAAAAAGTTTATCATATCCGCTATGCTGGCAGTTACGATATTGCTTGTCGTTCTTATCGGCGGAATAAACGTTTTCAATTATCTCACCACCAGTGGCGATAACGACAGGCTTATGGAAATGCTCTGCTACAGCTTTGAAACCTCAACAAAGTGGAACGCAGATACAACCGATGCATCCGGCAGTCAGAATAATCCCGATTTTCCGCCGCAAGACAATGGAACTAAACCGCCCGACGATAAAAAGAACAACGGCTTTGGCAGACACGATAAAAACGCAGTGGATTCTGCACGCTATGCCGCCGTTGCGATTGACAAAAACGGCAATATCATAAGGACGGATGTAACTCATATCTCCTCGCTTACCGAGGACGAAGCGGCCGCTATTACCGAAGCACTTAAAAATACCGCTTCGGGAACAGGCACATACAGCGGCTTTCTGTACAGGATAAGCGAAACTAAGCGTGCAGAAGGAAAGGTTATCATCCTGCTTGACAACGGTATGCAGATAAGCTCCTTCTTTACCGTACTCTTTATATCTGTCGGTGCAGGAATATTCGGCTGGCTTATGATGCTCCTGCTCGTAATTCTTCTTTCCCGAAAAACTATCGCCCCTGTTGCACGAAGCATTGAAAAGCAAAAGCAGTTTGTCACAAACGCAGGTCACGAAATAAAGACGCCGCTTGCCATTATCCTTGCCAATACAGATGCAATGGAGCTTCACAACGGCGAAAACAAGTGGAGCAAGAATATCCGTGCGCAGACGCTCAGACTCAGCGGACTTATGCAGAATCTGCTGATGCTTGCCAAAATGGATGAAAGCTCAACAAAGCTCCCCATGTGCGAATTCGATATAAGCACTGCGGCAGAAGATACCGTCAGCGCATTTATTGAGCCTGCCGCCCTCAAAGGCATAATGATTGAACAGAACATAAAAAAAGGCATCAGGCTCAGCGGCAACCGTGACAGTATAGTACAGCTTATGACGGTACTGCTTGACAATGCGGTAAAATATACCGAAAGCGGAGGTGTCATAAGGGCTGAGCTTTACGGCAGCGAAAAGAACATAACACTCAGCATCGCCAACACCTGCGAGCCTATAGACCACCCCGAAAAGCTGTTCGACCGCTTTTACCGAGGTGACAGCGCAAGGACGCAGAAAAACGGCGGCTACGGCATAGGCTTATCGGTGGCTCAGGCAATAGCCGAACTCCACAAAGGCTCGATAACCGCTGAAAATGTATCTGCAACTGCCTCAGAAGCCCACACCGACACCACAGATAAACAAAACACCAATATGCTTATGTTCACTATTAAAATATAAAAAACAACGGTTTGCAGGCGGCTGAATCAGGTCAGCCATCTGCAAACCGTTTTGATTTTTAAAGTGTCCGATGTATCCCTTACAGCAATCGCCCACATCATAAAGATGCATCTCCGCTCGTTATAAATCCAACAATTCCCGTTTTGCCTATTCATTCTGATGTCGCTTTTAAATAAACAATTAATTTTGTAATTGAAATCACAATTCCGTATTGTAAAGTAATCAGCAACGAAGCCATCCACGCAGACATAGCAGGATGAGATTGTTGCCAGAAGCCATTCCATTCACCCGTAAATACAAACATATATAAGGCAGGCGGAGAATAAACCGCAAACAACAGATACATAACCGGAATTGAAAACAACAACTGTTTTACATTTAAATCAAGGTACTTTATCACAATTATTGTCGGTATGCATATAATCAATAATTGTATCAATATATGCACTATAAGTCCAAGCCAAGAAGGATTGGAAAAAGAAAGAAACAGATTCGCCAGATAATTCACGATTACGCCGTTGTATAAAACTGTCAAACCCCATATAAAAAGAGCTAATAATACAAAATTGCATTTTTTCAATAATTTCATTTAATTTGCCTCCTTTGCTGTGGTGCAGCAAATTATTTGTAAGTGCGAAGCACATAATCGGTTTCTGCAATCAATTCCGACTATACGGATTTGACTGTCCGGATTCTTTGCACCGCATTTAAACTCAATCAAGTATCTCAATAGAACTTATCTCATGCTCTTTGTAATAATAACCGTTAGTAAGTCCTATTATTGCCTCATCATATCCGCTGTCGTATTCGCTTTCGTACAAATCAGCAGTTTCGATATGAACTGCGCCGTTTGTTTCCGTCAGCTTGACTTTGTGAAACTGAGCATTGTATAGCGTTAATGAATCAACCATTATTTCTCATCTCCTTTTCAACGGTGCCGCAGGCACAAGAGATGTGTTCCGTTTTTTGAATTTTCGGACATTCTGCGTCACCTCGTTGAAACGGGCGTAAAACGGCTCAGGGGATATATGAGAGCAGCATTGACTGTTGCTCCTTTTGTGTGTTAAACTGTCCGATAAACGGGAAGTTGTTATTTATTCATATTCTCAACTAAGCTTGCAGCTTTTACAGTCATCTCCACCCAACCCGGCACAAAACCACTCCGCAATGCATTTTTAACAGATTTAAGATTAGACCAGGCACAACAATAAAAAGGCACCTTTCCTCTATCCATTATCTCTATTGCCAAATTACTGGTTAATGAGGAAGCAATCCCCTGCCTGCGATACTCTGGTAAAACATCAACTCCAATTTGCCACATATCATCGCAATCCGCAGAACAGGCTGCAAGCCCAATCAGTTTCCCATTATCATAAGCACCAACCCCAAGAACATCCAGTTGCTTTCTATCTTCACAAAGTGCATTGCTCCAGATCGGAAGATATAAATTTGCAAAATCCTTTTGTTCCAACACCTTAAGAGGATAGTTGCATTCTCTTCTCTTCAAGCCATTAACATCCGGTAAAAAATACTCTGCCATAAAACAAACACGGTATCCGTTTTCTTTCATCCGTTCATCTAGCCAATGCATATTAGGAGTTTCAAAGCAATGATAAAACTCATATTTGCTTAGGTAGCTTTCAACAATTTCTCTATATTCACCTTTTACAGACGCAACTATATTATTACCATATGAAACCAAATTACAGGCAATGGGTTCTTTATAATATTTTCTTGCCAATGGCCCAATCTCAGACTTTACAAATACATTTGTGTCTAAAAGAAAATCAGATGCTTTCGCATTAGTATCGTAGGCAGATTGCTGCATTGCAATATCAAGTATCTCTTTATTTGTCATGTTTTGATTACCTCACATAGTATATAAAATCGAAATTCACAAAATCAACAAATCCCGATTTATACGGCAGATCCAACGCCCTTGTAAATCCATTATACCACGCATTTCCACTTTTTTCAACCACTTTTCCACTCAAATTCCAATCGGCACAACCTTGTCAACATCCGCCTCCTGCTTAGGCTTCGCAATCCCCACAAACCGCTTATGGCGTTCCCATGCTCTTTTTCAACAGTTGAGGTACGAAAAATAAAAAAGCGCAGATAATACAGTGAAGAAATCTATTGAAATTTCTGTAGCCGTAGGCATTTCTCTTTAAATCTTTAACCTTGTTGTTACAGCCTTCGGTGAAGCCTAGCAAATGAACAGATAATACCGTCAAACCACGATTTCAGCGTTCGGATGTAATACTGGAAATCTTCAAGTGAATTTATCCCTGCAATATGCTTTCCAAGCATTCCCCTTACTGTTGCCGAAAACATTGTCCTTTACAGCTTCTTCAAACCCACCTATCGCAATATGTTTTCCCGAACACCGCCGTTACGCACATATCTCCGTCATTTATCTGTGCGAATACCTCGCCGTTCATCTTGTGCATTAGCTGTCGGCAGATGTAAAGCCCAAGTCCGCTTCCCTTCAGGTTTTCTGCGTTTGCACCTCTCCAAAAGCTTTCAAAGATGTGCGGCAGATCCGTATCGGGAAGCGTACAGCCGCTATTCTTCACAGCAATAAGAATACAGCCTTCCTCTTCGGAAAAGCAGATTGAAATTTCCTTGCCGTCGCCGTATTTTATGGCGTTCTCCATTATATTCTGAACCACCTCGACACTTCGGTCAAGATCTCCGCTTATAAGGCAATCACCATATTCTCCGACGAAAAAATCAGTCTTTATGAGCGACAATTTTTCGGTATAGTAAAGCTTGATTTTTGTTACAAGCTCCGACAGATAAAACTCGCCAATATTCACATCAAGACTTAAAAATTCCTCTCTTGAAGCAGTGATGATTTCAGCAACATATCCCTCTATTTCATCAGCTTTGGCATTGATGTTTTCGGCAATTTCAAGCTGTTTTTCCTTGTCGGTATACAGCCCCTTTGAGAGTGCTTTTGAATACAGCTTTATAGCCGACAAGGGAGTTTTTATGTCGTGCGACAGGGACAGCAAAAGCATTTTCTTCTCCCTTTGCAGATTTAATTCACGCTCTTTCTGCTTTTCCATATTCTCCCAGAGCATATCCACACCCCAGACAAATCGCCCGAAAAACCTGTTTTTTGCTTCCTTTACAGGTGCAGTAAGATTACCCTTTGAAAGCTCATAGGGAATATCGGTGAGCTTTTCAAACGGAGCGAGAATTTTTGCCCGTATGTAAATCATAACCGCAATGATTACCACAGACATTATGCTAAGGATTACGTTCACAACAATTATTGTTTCCGCCTTAACAACGCTTCCGTCAGCGGTATAATCAAAACGGTACAACTCGCCGTTTATCTCTCTGATAACGTAGTCGCTGTGGTAATTGTAAAAGTCCTCGGCGTACTCACTTACGCCCGTTACATATTTGCAATCTGAAATGTCATAAGCGTTCCCGTTTTCGATTTCGTTTACAAGCCTTGAAACCTCTACAAGATATGGTCTGCCGCCGGTGCTATCCTTAAGAAGTACCACATTCGCTGTAACAAAAACCGTAATTATAACCGCCACCGCTAAGGCGAAAATTTTGTTAAATGCTTTCATATTTGTAGCCTACTCCCCATACCGTCTGTATATGCTTCGGATTTTTCGGATCGTCCTCGATTTTCTGACGAAGCCGCTTTATATGCACTGTGAGAGTCTGCTGTTCCGAAAAGCTGTCACTGCCCCAGATCTGATTAAAAAGATACTCCTTTGTAAGAATCCTGCCCTTATTTTCGATAAGCAATACCAGTAATTCAAATTCCTTTACAGTCATTTCAATAGGTATGTCGTTTCTGCATACCGTTCTGCTCACCTTATTGACATGAATATCCCCGTCGATAAGCTCATCAACAGCGTACCGACGCTTGAAAATACCTGCAATTTTTGCAAGCATTATGTCAATGTCATACGGCTTTTCAATGTAATCGTCAGCACCAAGAATAAGCCCGTTCAGCTTGTCCTCCTTGTCGACCTTTGCACTTACGATAAGTATGGGCGTGTCGCTTTCTTCACGGATTTTTCTGCACACCGCAAAGCCGTCAATTCCGGGTAGCATTACATCAAGCACAATAAGCCTTGCGCCGTATTTTTCATACAGTGACAAGGCTTTTTCACCTGTTTTGGCAACAGATACTGTGTAGTTTTCCGCACGGAGAAAATCACACAGTATATCGGCAAGTTCTTCGTTGTCTTCAACAATTAAAATATCGGTCATATTACCACCCTAATTCAAGTAACCGGTTATTCAGCGCACGTTCACGCTCTCTCACCTGAGAATTGCTTTCACATCTGCCGAGATTATATTCGTCCCTGATATTGCCGTCAACTATATACATAACTCTTGTGCATTTTGCCGCAACCTTAACATCGTGAGTTACAAGCATAACTGTCGTACCGTCGGCGTTTAGCTTTGCAAGCTCTTCCATAACTTCGTCAGACGATGTACGGTTGAGTGCGCCTGTCGGTTCGTCGGCAAAAATCATTTTCGGATTATTGATCATACTGCGGCAGATGCAGGCACGCTGAAGCTGTCCGCCCGAAACCTCGTTAATGTCGTTGTCGGCGATTTCGATAATGCCCAGCTTACGCATTAAATCCTGCCCACGCCGAACGATTTCTCTTCGTGTTTCGGTATTCTTATTCGATTGTACCGCAGGGAGTATGATATTGTCAAGCACTGTTAAATTTTTCAGCATATACATCTGCTGAAAGATAAATCCCATTTCGTCAAGTCTTAAATCGGCAAGCTCCCTTTCACCCATTTTTGCGATATTCCTGCCACAGAACAGCACCTCGCCTGCGGTAATGCCATCCATACCCGAAACGGCGTAGAGAAGAGTTGACTTACCCGAGCCTGACGGTCCCATAACGGCTACCATCTCGCCCTCCTCTACAGTAAAGCTGACATTTTTAAGCACATTGTTCTGGCGCTTGTTTACGATATATGTTTTGCACAGGTCTTTTACTTCTAAGATGTTCATAACGGTTTCCTTTCTTATTCTATATTGGCTGTGTCTGAGGACTTGATTTTTCTTGTGTAAAGCGAAGTGAGAAATGCTGAAATAATTGTTACAGTAAAAATAATTGTCGGATAAATCAGGAATATCTGCAACGGGTCAATGTTAAACTTGATTTTTGTTGCGCCCATCATTCCGTAAAGGGGTGTAATGCAAAGTTCTGTCATAGGTATTGAAGCTGCTGCCGCTAAAATTGCTGCTGCAAGAGCAACTATTCCGAAACGCAGGGTGTTCCGGCTGATTATAGTTCCGTTCTGAAAACCGATAGCCTTTAAAAGGGCAGTCTGACTTTTTTCATCGGAAATAAAGGAGCGTTCAACAAGAACTGTAACAAGAATTACCACAACAATCGTTATTGCCAAAAGCAGAACCTGAACGGCCTCCATTGTGGGAACAACCGATACACAGTCTATACAGTATTCAGTTGCATTCATTACATCTTCAACATCCAGAAGCTCCTTGATTTTTTCCTTTCGGCTTTCGATTTCACTTTCAGAGGGGTTGTCGGTAAAGTCCACCTGATACTGTCTGATACTTGAAACACAGCTCATATCGGTGGGCGCACCATCGTGAAGACGGATAAGCTCGCCGAGATTGTTCATCGTCTGAAAATACGCTGTTACTATACAGTCGATTTTTTCAGTTCCGAAATCAATTGTCACAGTATCGCCAATTTTGGCACCAAGCATTTCCGAAATCTTGGGTGTCACGGCAATCTCATTCCTGTTCTGCGGAGCAGAGCCTTCTAGATAATCGTATTCACCTACGGGGATATTCAGGCTTTGTGCACAGCTTACAGCATATTCATTTCCCATAGCTATAACCTTGTATTTATACTGTATATCAACGCTTACATTACAAGGCATACCATCGTCTGAAATTTTATCGGAAAGATTATTCAGCCCATCTGACAAGCTTTCCTTATCGCCTGTATTCATAAACTTCATTACACCGTCTACATCGTTTATGTAAAGGTTGCTTTCTGTTCCGAAGGTTGTAATAAGATTCGGACTTTTCATAGTTGCAACCGTGTTGACCAGCATAAGCACAAAAAGTGTGCAGAGGAAGAACGAAATTATAATCGTCATAAAGCGTTTTGGTGCGCTTAAAACATCGTTTAACGCCATATATACAGAGGGTTTTAAACTTGTTTTTCCTATCCGCAGAAAGCTCTTTTTTCCAAAACGTTCACCTGTCTGTCCCGAGCGAATTGCGTCAATAGGTGTAAGCTTTTTAACCTTGCTTGTGCACCCGTAAGCGAACAGAAGAATTATAATCACAGTGCCGACTGCACTGATAATATTTATAAGGAAGCCTGCGTCATTTCCAAGCACCATATTTTCGCTTACAGACATAATCAGCATATTTCCGAAGGGAATACTTGCGAAAAATCCGATAATTCCGCCGATTACCGACATCATCAGATACTTTACTATGTAAAGCCCCCTGATTTTGTGATTTTTAATACCGATAGCCTTCATAACGCCGATTTCTCTGTATTCTTCGGCAATCGTAAAGCCGATAGAAAAGCGGAGTACCACGAAAGAAACAATTATAAGACATACGCTTAAAATGAGTATGATAAACGCTACAATCATTTCCATTACATAGCACATTTTAAGAGTATCTCTTGTGCCTGTAAAGGCAATTCCGGGGATATCGGCAATAGCTGAGGTTGTTGCTTTGACATCATCGGTTTCGATGTAGATAACCTCGCCCAGATAATGTGCATTTATCATTTCATCCGCAAGGAATGTGTCATAATCAGCCTGATTGAGCAAAAAGCGTGTATTGCCCATAAAATCAGAGCCTAAAAAAGCGTCCTTTACTTTTCCTGCAATTTTCAGTTCCTTTTCCACATCGCCCAATTTTATGCGGATATAATCGCCTACCTTGAAACCGTTGTTTTCTATAAATTTACCCGTAATCAGAACCTCGCCCTGATTTACAGCGGAAACGGACTTGTTCGCCGTATCAAAGAATTTGAGCTTTGCATCAGATATTGATTGAAACATCGCAGTGTTTTTGGTTTCAACCTCTGCGCCGTCAAGGTGTGAAACGCTGTCCTGTGAGCCGAAAATACAGGTTTCGATTTTGTAGCCGTTTACACAATCGGCTTTGTCGAGTATGCCGTCGGCATATCCTGTGGACTCATTACCCATTGTAATAACAACAAAATCACCGATTTCTGCCTTGTCAAGATAATAATCCGTGCCGTTCATAACGGTAAATACGTTGTTCAGACCACTTGCCACAAACATCGTCGCAAGTATAATAAACACCAGCAGTATCATATTCATGGTTTTTTTGCTTTTAAGGTCTTTTTTCAGTATGTTTAAATACATTTCCTAGCTCCTTTTATCGTTGTGATTACATTGTAGCATAGAAATTATTAAATAATCCTTAAATCCTGTTTTATATCGGAATTTATTTTATCATATTTTGGTTAGTTGCGCAATCCGGCAACAAAACGCAATAGACAGACATTACAATTTATATAATATCCGCCTAATACGAGAGCTTAATATTCACGGCTTGTTTGTCCGTGTATTTTAAGCTGTTAAAAGGCTTGATGAGCAGTGAACGTGAACGCTTGAAATACTTTCTCATGCTGTCATCAAGTGATTGTTGAGCCTTTTTGCAAATATTTCTTGAATTACTAAGTTTTATATGATACAATTTATTTAAGAACCAACGCACTGCCCCTAAATCAAAATTCGGAGGTACTTACCATGATAGAGGAAGTGAAAGAAAAAGATATTTGCGAATGTGTAAATGTAATCAGAGTCAGCTTTGCCACAGTTGCTGACGAGTTTGGCTTTACCGCTGAAAATGCACCTAAATTCACAGCATTCGCAACTACTGAAGAAAGATTAAAGTGGCATTTATTCGGTGAGCATAGACGTATGTATGCCTTTTGGGATAACGGGAAAATTGTTGGCTACTATTCATTGCTATTGCAGAATAATAATGAGTGTGAGTTAAGCAATTTATGTGTACTTCCGGCATACAGACACAGGAAAATCGGTCAAGAGCTATTATTTCATGCCTTTAATACTGCCAAAAAAGCAAATTGCGTAAAAATCAACATCGGAATAGTCGAGGAAAACAAAAAATTAAAAAATTGGTATGAGCAATTCGGATTTACACATACAGGAACCAAAAAATATGATTTTTTCCCTTTTACCTGTGGGTATATGGAAAAGATTTTATAATTTTTTCATTTATAAAACAGACTAACATAAAGGATTATGCTATAATAGTCTTGAACAAGTAGTTATTATTCCGGACAAACAGGAAATGCGAGGTTTAGAGTATGTGCTTTATATGCGACAGAATTAATATGGTCAACAATGGTACGAATCCATACTTCGTTAAAGAATTGCAAACAGGTTATGTAGTTATTGGTGATAATCAGCATTTTAAGGGCTACACATTATTTCTTTGCAAAGAACACAAAACAGAACTGTTTCAATTAACACATACGAAAAAGATTAAGTTTTTAGAGGAAATGTCCATAGTTGCCGAAGCAGTTTCAAAAGCTTTTGGAGCTGAAAAAATGAACTATGAATTGTTAGGAAACGGCGATACGCATCTGCACTGGCACCTATTTCCAAGGAAAAGCGGAGATATAGAAAACTATGGCAACAATGGAAAAGGACCTGTTTGGTGGTATCCTATGGAAAAAATGTACAATGATAATAACCGCCCTTCAAAGACAGAATTAGAAGATATGAAAGAAAAGTTACTGATAGAATTAGAAAAACTGTTGTAATCCTACTTCAAGTTTTTATAGGGATGCAAAGCCTAAGCGGGAAGCGGATATTGACGAGGCTATGCCGAAGGGGATTTGACTGGAAAAGCGGTTGAAATAAGTGGGAATATATGGCATAATGAGTTTATAATGGCAGCTAATCTGCCGTATAAATCGGAATTTATCTTGCTGATTTATATATAATACTGTAGGGGACGGTTTTCTGTCAAGAGTAACATGGTTTACACTTTGTGCAAGCACATGGTTTACATGTTATCAATAACAAACGAACATAAAAAATGAACTTGAAATGAGTGCGAAGTTGGCGTTTTACAAGGATATTAAGGATAAAGAGCCGATTGCTCTTATTGATGAGAAGCTGTTGGAATACTATATCAAATAATACTGAGGTGATTTCAAATGAAAATAACAAAACCCGAAATGATTATTTTTGACTATGGACATACTTTGCTTTGCGAGCCTGATTGGAATTCTGACAGAGGAAACGTCGAACTTATGAAATACATAGTGAAAAATCCAAACAATTGCACGATTGAAGACATTCAGAGTGAAGTAAATAAGATATTCGGAGAAATTGAAAGTGTAAGGAATACTCTTGGATATGACATTCCGTCAAGAGTCGGAAACCGCCTTGCATTCGAACATTTGGGCATAAAATTTTCATTGACGCCTTTGGAACACGAAATAATTTTTTGGACTGCTGCTTCACAAGGAGCAATTATGCCTTATGCAGATGAAATGATAGATTATCTTAATCAAGCAGGTATTCGTACTACGGTAATCAGCAACAATGCGTGGTCAGGCGAAGCAATAAAGGAGCGTTTTGACAGATTACTCCCTAACAATCGGTTTGAATTTATAATATCTTCTTGTGATTATATGATACGAAAACCCGATAAGCGTCTATTTGAAATTGCATTGATGAAATCCGGATTGACATCTGACAAGGTGTGGTATTGCGGGGATAGCTACTCAAATGATGTTGTCGGTGCAAATAACGCAGGAATTTTTCCTGTTTATTATAGCGATACAAATAATAATGCCAATGCCGACTTTGAATATTTGAGCGTAAGGGATTGGCGGGAAATGATAGAAACTTTGGAGAATTTATAATGAATGTTAGAATAATAAACACGGTTTTGTGCCGGGTTGGGTGGAGATGACTGTAAAAGCTACAAGCTTAGTTGAGAATATGAATAAATAACAACTTCCCGTTTATCGAGCAGTTTACCACAAAAGGAGCACCCACCCAGGCTGCTCCTTTTCCTATATTCCCCGAGCCGCGAGGCTCTTTTTTTATGCCATTTTCCCAAGGAGGTGAAACAGAATGTCCGAGAATTTCGTCTTAAAAATAGGTCTTGAGGGCGAAAAGGAGTTCAAGAAATCCCTCGCTGAGATAAACAATTCGTTCAAGGTTCTCGGTTCTGAAATGAAATCGGTGGATTCGTAGTTCGACAAGAACGACAAATCCACCGAGGTGCTCACAGCGAGAAATCAAGTCCTGAACAAGGAAATCGACAGTCAGAAGCAGAAAATCGAAACGCATCGTTCTGCTCTTGCCAATGCGGCAGAGTCTTTCGGTGAGAACGACCGCCGCACTCAAAGCCGGCAGATACAGCTGAACAATGCGCAGGCGGCTCTGAACGGCATGGAGCGTGAACTGAATTTCAACAACACCGCCCTTGAAAAGGCTGACAAGGGCTTTGACGAGGCCGGAGATGGAACAGGATTTCTTATACTTTCTCAGATTTGTTGTCCTTTCTTTTCAAGCGAGTGCTTGACAATTGAAAAAAAGCGTGTATAATATAATTAAACACGTTTAATAAGGTGAGGTGATACAATGTCAGATAAAATAAAGCGTGACCTTGAAGCAACAAGAAATGCTCTTTTAAATTCAACTGCAAAACTTATGACGGATTGCAGTGAACCTTCGGAAGTTACATCTCGAGCTATTGCAAAAGAAAGCGGAGTAAATCTTGCAATGATTAATTATTGCTTTGGTTCACGAGAGGGTTTGCTTTATGAGGTGTTTCGAAAGCTTTTGTCAGATGTTCAAAAACACGATACGGAATTTATAAAGATTATGTCATCGGGAATGTCGCCTAAACAGAAGCTTACTGAATTGCATTTTAAAATGATGAGGCTTATGATTGCAAATTACAACTATTCGCAAGCGGTGACAAAATATATATTGTTCAATCGCAATGATGATTTTGGTATGGAAAGCCTACCATTTATTGTAGAACATTTTAACGGAAGAAAAACCATAGAAGATTGCAGATTGATTGCGTTTGAGCTGACAAGTATACACGAACTTTCAGTTCTGCGTTATGAGACAATAAAAAGCTCCTGTAATATCGACCTCACCGATGATGAAACACTTAAATTGTATATTTGTCAGAATATAAACAGATTTTTAGATTAGGAGAAATTAATATGTCAAACAAGAAAGCGCTTATAGTTGTAGATATGCAGAACGATTATCTTTGGAATAGAAGAAAAAAGATGTTTTCCTATAACACACCCGAACTTGTAAACGCTGTCAATAGTCTTATTAGCGAGTTCAGTGAACGGGGTGATGATGTGATTTATGTTGGGCAAGTATTCCCCAATATTATCACAAATAAATGGTTTATAGGCTTTTCTATAAAAGGTACATCTGGTGCTGAAATTTATCCTGATGTGGATATCGTATCTGATAATTACTTTAAAAAAAATCTGCCTAATAGTTTTACTTCGCGAAGCTTCAAAAGCTTTGTGACTACAAAAGAATATTCGGAAATCACAGTATGCGGACTTGACCTTTGCGGTTGTGTGGGAGCAACTGCAAGGGGGGCCATTAAAACAGGAATGGCTGTAAAGCTTTCAGAAGCAGCTACGGGGTGTCGCTTCGGAAAAGAAAAAGCAAATAGAATGAAAAAAGATTTGATTTCATTGGGTGTCAAAATTATTAAATAGATATAAAAGTGAGCCGTTTTAAGCCTGTGACGGGTCATTCTTCGGCAAATCTCAAATACAACTGCAACAAGCAAAAGTTCAGCCACTTTTCTCATTCCTTTCAATTTTCCATATCATAACAGCAGCTTCATTCCCATATCGTGTTCAAAGCCTGCAAAGGTGGAGTTCATCAGCGTATAAACAGAGTTGAACAGCGAAGTTGTCAGGAAGCGGTCTATCCTGCTTATCTTGTCGGGGTAATTCACAAGGCTGTGCAGAACATACTGAACGTGTTCAAAGGTTATCTTTCTGTAAGCAGCTTTCGCCGTTTCCTCGGACACACGTTTCCCCTCGGATATTACAGTCCGTTCTCCGCATAGAACGTCCACCATCAAGTCCTTGATTTCCTCAACCATTTTTACAACCGAATTGTCCTTGAAAGACATAAGGCAGCCATAGTCGATCTGCTTCTTTACCGCTTCCTCTACTGCGTTTCTGTCTATCCCGTCAATCAATCCGTCATTTTCAACTGCTCCGGGCGCCCGCTTAACGTTTCACAAAATTTTGTTGGCTTCAAACCGTTCGCTTTGCAGTATTCGGATATTGAAATGTATTGGCTGTTTTTTCGCATTGTGGTGTTTTCCTTTCAAACATTCAGGTATTTGCTTGTAAATTTTCTTATGATATGATATAATTATTTAAACTCAAAACGCTTTCAGGTGGTGCTATGAATCATTACTTCAATAATATAGATATACCGTTCAGTATAGGCGGCTGCAATTTTCACGCTGTTAATATAATTTCATCGTCCATTGATACAGACATTCCTCTTCACACCCACGGAGTGAACTGCTATGAGATACATTTTATTTCAAACGGCTGTGGCAGGCTCATTGCTGATGGCAATGAATATGATATAAGCACAAACACACTCTATGTCACAGGTCCGCTCTGTGACCATGCCCAGCTTACAGATAAAACCTCGCCTATGTATGAATGGTGCATTTACCTGCGTGCTGAACAGAATAACAGCGAAAGATCCGACATTTTAATTGACCAATTTCTTTCGCATAATTTTTGGATAGGTAAGGACGATCAGAATATTCTTCCGATATTTGAAAGACTTTTCTCGGAGCTGAAAAGCAAAAGTGCAGGCTATGCAAATATGGCAAAACTCATATTGTCAGAAATTGTTGTTTCAGTGGCAAGAAATTATTTTGACAGTCCTGCCGAAACCGCACTCTCATCTTCCGATATATACGAACGTTCAAGCCTTATCATTGAGGAATATTTTTTGTACGAATACAGCTCGGCAAATCTCGACGAACTTTCACATCGGCTCGGGTTAAGCACAAGACAAACACAGCGGCTTATTGAAAAAAATTACGGCAGCACATTCAGCGAGAAGAAAGAGCAGGCAAGAATGTCCGCTGCCCGTCTGCTCCTTTCCGACGACTCATTGAGCATTTCTGAAATATCCAAACGTCTCGGCTTCTCCTCACAGGAGTATTTCTCCTCGTCATTCAAAAAGTTTTACGGCATCTCACCATCTCACTTCAAAAATATAAAATTGTGACATTTATGATAGAAACAAGTCACTATATACTCTTGCCTTGTCAAAGGAAAACATATATAATAATGACAAAGCAAGGAGGTAATGCTTATGTACGATATGTCACCTTATCTTAAAAAGATAAATGAAGTCATTGAAAAAGGACCTTACAGCAATAACTGGCACTCTTTATCGGAATACGAAGTCCCCGAATGGTACAGAAAAGCCAAATTCGGCATATTCATTCATTGGGGTGTTTTCAGTGTCCCTGCTTTCGGAAATGAATGGTACTCACGCAATATGTATGTCAAGGACAGTCCCGAATACAAACATCACATTGATACCTATGGCAAGCATACCGATTTCGGCTACAAGGATTTTATCCCGATGTTCAAAGCAGAAAAATTTGATCCAAAGGAATGGTCAGAGCTTTTCAGAGCTTCGGGAGCAAAGTATGTTGTTCCCGTTGCAGAGCATCACGACGGATTTCAGATGTACAGGAGCGAAATCTCACACTGGAACGCTTACGAAATGGGGCCTCACCGTGACGTTCTCGGAGAACTGAAAAACAACTGCCGTACGCTTGGAATTGAATTTGGTGCATCTTCCCACCGTGCAGAGCATTGGTTTTTTATGGACGGTGGAAAAAACTTCGACAGCGATATAAAAGAACCGCTCCAAAGGGGGGACTTATACTGGCCATCAATGCCGTCGGCGGAATTACACGATATTTACAGCAAGCCAGAACCATCCGAGGAATATTTGCAGGACTGGCTTGTTCGCTGCTGTGAGCTCGTGGATAATTACCGTCCGAAAATAGTGTATTTTGACTGGTGGATACAGCACAGCTCATTCAAACAGTATCTGAAAAAATTTGCGGCATATTACTACAACCGTGCCACTGAATGGGGCAGTGATGCTGTCATTAACTATAAGCATGACAGCTTTTCGTTCGGCTCGGCAGTTCCCGATGTTGAGCGTGGTCAATTTGCTGAAAGGAAGCCTTTCTTCTGGCAAACAGATACTGCCGTTGCACTCAATTCATGGTGCTATACCGAAAACAATTCCTATCGTCCTGCCGAAGATATTATTTGCGATTTAGTGGATATTGTCAGCAAAAATGGCTGTCTGCTGCTGAATATCGGTCCTAAAGCAGACGGAACAATCCCCGATGAGGACAGGAATATTCTGCTTAACATCGGAAAATGGCTCAAAATCAATGGTGAAGCCATCTACGGCACAAAGCTCTGGAGAAAATCCGGTGAAGGGCCGACTGAAATACCGGAAGGACAGTTCACCGACGGAATAAAAAAGAATTTTACTCCGCAGGATATTCGCTTTACAACTGCAAACGGTTATCTTTATGCTATCGTACTGAGATCCTCCGAAAACGGAGATTATGTCATAAATTCTCTCGGAATACAGCCTGCATATCAGCGTGACAATTTCGGCGGAATCATCAAAAGCGTCACTGTTCTCGGTACAGATGAAAATCCGAATTGGGAAAGGCTGCCCGACGGAGTTCATATTAAAACAAATTATAAAAACAGCGGATACCCAATCGTTTTCAAGATCGACATTGATTAAATCTTATTACTTATCTATCACAGCACTTTAACAGGTGCTGTGATTTTTTGCCTAAATCATCTTCATCTGCATATCATATTCAAACCCTGCAAACGTTGAGTTTGTTAGCGTGTAAACCGAGTTGAACAAGAAACCGTCAGAAACCGGTCTATCCTGCTGATTTTGTCGGGATAGCTGACAAGACTTTTCATCACATACTGAACGTGATCGAAAGTAATTTTCCTATAAGCTGCCCTCGCCGTTTCTTCCGATACACGTTTTCCCTCAGATACCACGCTTCGCTCTCCGCAGAGAACATCAACCATAAGGTCTTTTATTTCTTCTGCCATTTGAGCAACAGAACTGTCGGGGTGAGAGATGAGACAGTCATAATCGATCTGTTTCTTAACTTCTTCCTCAACTGTACTTCTGTCTATTCCACCAATCAATCCGTCATTTTCAACAGCTCCGGGCGAAAAATTCTAAAAGTCAGTCCGTAGCGGATTGATAGATTGATCGTAAGTATAACTCATTTCAGTATTATTCTTATCAGTATTATTAGAGTCGGTTTTATCGACTTCTTGATGTCGGAGCATTATCATCAAGTCGTTCCTGCGGTTCGGAATGATTATTCGATTTTTCAGTTGAAGATTCCACACCACCATTTATGATGAAATTCTTTACATACAGTATGGAAGGCAAGCCCAGACCTCGGCGCTTTTTCTTTACAAGCCCGATCCCGTTCTGTTCGTCAAGTTCCTTTAGGATATTGAGAGCCTTTTCGTGGCAAACTCCCATAATCTCCGCTATTTCATCAATAGGGAATATAATGTACACCCTGTTGCGAGCATCGATCAAGTTATTTTTCCTGCTAAGGCTCATTCTTTCAAGCAAAAATCCGTACAATATCCTTGCATCATTGGACAGACTGCCGAAATGTTCCTTATCCGTAAACAGCACCTTCGGCACTCGGACAAAAGTAAATTGCTCGGCTTCAACGCCGTAATAATAGTCAAAATCAGTTTTTGGCATATAGATCACACCTTATCAAGAATAATCGGGCAACAAAAAAGGGCTTCCGTACACTTACATAACGTAAGCATACGGAAGCCCTGCTTCCTTGTGAAATAAACTACTCTTAATTGTAACAGCGATAAAAAGCCCTAAATAACGATTTAAGGCGACCTAACACCAAGGAAGAGAAGTGAAACAAACATTACTCTCTGTCCTCGATTTTAGTTCGCCTTAAAATTTGCTTGTGATATTGTGACCAAATAGATTTTTACATCAATCGCTATGGGAACAGCCCATGACCTACAAGAGCGAAATCCAATTTGAAATGTGGTTTATCTCACCACCATTTATAGTATTGTCTACTTTCAAAATGCAATTCTCTAATACCTGCCTCTTTGCAAATGGATGACAATATTTTTAGAATTTCTTCTCTTGTAAGATTAAACCATTTTTCAAGTTCTCTATCATGGAAGCAATAAAACACTTCGTAATTATTATTATCAGATTTTGTAAACACATTTTCCTCTTCTGCTATTTTTAGTCTTCTACGAATAGAAATCAGCATATCTCCTATGTTATTGAGTTTATTCCTCCACATAGGATTATTAACTGCAGATTTCCCTTCTGACTGTTTTATTATTGCACCATCGCGAGTTCTAAGAATCCCGGTGTTGAGTGCGATGATAGTATCTTCAATTGCCTTATCAAAGTCCTCCATCCGACCTTCCTGATTAATATTGTCTTGGAAAGCCGGGCGGTCAAAACATTGAACAAAGAATTTAATAAGTGAAATATCATTATCTGTATTATGTATAGGAGCATCGGAACACACTTCGGTAATTGCATATTCTTCTGCTATCTGTTTCCATGCACTAAGCAACTCTATAGTAAATCGTCTTGTATCAGAGTCAATTAGTTTTGCACAATTTTGGCAAAGCCATATTCCATTATAAAATGATTTGCGTTCTTCAGTGGACATATTGGGATCAAATCTAGGACCGCCTTTTGCAGCTGCACAAATATGAGCAGCAACTCCTATATTGGTTATTTTAGTTGGGTCGTCATTAGCCCCACAAGTAAGTTTTCTACAGTTTGGATTGCTACATCTTCTACCAACTCTATTAGCAAGCAGTTCTTTTGTGGAACTTGAAAAATCGTCTCGATTATTGCCCATGATTGAGTTCCTCCACTTTCACATAATATGATAATCGCTATTTGCATTGTCTATAATGCAAGTACAAGTATAATACTTTTTAGATATTATTCAACTCCTTTTATGAATGTTAAAATCATAAACAAAAGATATGTTTGTCCGTAATTTCGCTTAAAAGGGAACTATGATTTATGTAACCTTATATCACAAAAACTTTAGGCTTAAATTACGACAGATGAATCATCTTTGTAAATTCAACCTTCTCACAGCACAATTTAAAAATCTATTTGGCATGTTCTACAAGCCACTTTAAAATATCATCGCTGCTTAACTGACCGGCTGCTACTCCAAATCCTAATTCTATAAGCTCATTCTGGGAGTATTGAAGTTCTATACCTTTCAGTTCAAGAAAAATCAGCGTGAAATGAATTCCAGTTCGTTTGTTTCCGTCCACAAATGAATGATTTAAAATGATAGATCGACACATCACCGCTACTTTTGATAGAAGTGCAGGGTATAGCTCCTTGCCGTCGAATGTTTGAAACAGAGCATTTAAAGCCGAATCAAGCAAGTCATTATCCCTTACGCCGTCCACCCCTCCTGTCATTTCAATCACCCTTGAGTGGACAGCTAAAATCTACTGTTCGGTAAGTCTTATCATTTGGCAAGCTCATTGTAAGCTTCAAGGTTTTTAGATATAAGCCTTTCCGAAATACGGGCTATTTCTTCATCCGAAGCAAGCTCCAGTTTTTCGGCTTCCGAAAACTCCATGATAACATACTTTTCGTTAGTAAGAATATTGTTAATTAACTGGCGACCCCAATTCAATTTATTTTCCAGAACTTAAAAAAGAGTGACTGATAATAATTCTATGAATAACTTAATGATATTATAGAATTTGCGGCTCTCTTCTCATGACCGACAACAGTAGTATAGAAACGTTGCTCTATTCCCCACAATAAATGCTTAAGTTCTTCTTCATTACTAATATTAAATATATTATGAACGGAGTCGTATATATCGGAGTAATTTCCTATGTACTTAAAAATTTTCTTTTTCTCATTTTCATTGTAACCGGTTAGAGTGTCCATTGCCATAGCAATTCGCTTTCGATTTGCCGTTTTAACGTGTGATGAATCGAAATTATCAGAACAGCAAATAAACTCACTGCTCAAAAACTTTTGAGTTTCCTCATCCGTTGCTTCTCTATATAGCTCACCAATCCCTTTGAAGATTGGTGCAATCTTTGATAAACTTGTAAAATAAAGAGTATCTTCGCCTTGGATATATACAGCATCAGCGTATTTGCTTATATTAATAACCATGCCATCTTCAACAAATTTATAATCATCGCCAATGTGAATCATATTCTTAGGCTGCAAGTTTGATTTGCTTATATTTTGAAAGTAATATGCGTTTCCCTGAAATGAACACAAATAATCGATTTTTTGAAATTCAGTTTTGTCTAATTTGTCATAATTAACGGACGAAAAATCCGATCTCATTATTTCCAAGAAATATGTCGTTTCGGAGAAATTCTCAATTTTATACCATTCATCATCCTCCAATAATGTTGACGGGTTATAATTGACTGAAGTGTTTAAATTCTCAGGCAATTTATATATTTCTTTATTACTAAGAATTTTTCTAAATATAGGTGTTCTTGTTCCGGTTTTAACCTTAGCTAAAAGACAATTCATTGTTTTTACCTCCCAAGTTCAATATATGACATATTGTTTATCCTTCTTAAATTATTAAATTCCACTTCATCGGGTTTTCGCAAGTTCCTCTTTGATATAACAAAGACCCTTGTGCCTTCCGATGTTGTTACATCATAATACTTAAATCCGAGAATCAACAATACAGGATTAAAGCATTTACTTTGAACAGCAAAAGTCAATACAAAAATAATTAAATAGACAAATATCAGGATTTGTAAATCATCAACCCCAATACCAATAAAAACATATCCTAAATAATTAGCAAGGAAATCGTTATTCGCCTCATCAATATCTGCACAGCTCGCAATATTATCATGAGAAAAACACTTTGCTAAAACAATCCAAACGATAGTTAGCAAAAAAGGAACCGAAATCAAAGCAAAAGAAGTAAGTAAAACATTACCAAAAACAAAAGACCAGCGTTGTTCAATTCCATAAACCACCCACACCCATGATGTAGATAATAACGTAAAAACAAATCTATTTATCACAGCATCCTCCATATTTACATACTTAAAATATGATTATAAACTTTACCCATCAATATTATACAACATTTTGCGCAAAAAATCAATTCTAATTGGCGAAGTTGCGCAAAAATATAATAATCTTTTATCTCAACACAGGATAACTATTTATTATCGGTCAAGGAGCACAAAAAAATGTCTAATTTGCCCAAAGCATCAAACGGTAAACCAAGATCCAAGAAGAAGGCAGTCACAAAATCCGGTTCCAATAAGAAAGGAACGAGATCTGCTTCTCATATATGCGCAGATAACTTTGAAAAGATATGTTTTGAAATAGTAGAAAAAATCTTAGGAAATTCGCTAGAGAAAATAACCAAAACGAATAAAACCAAAGATGGCGGATATGACATAGACACTACGATAAGATATAATAGCAAACAGTACGCGGTGTTGTTCGAATGTAAGCTCCGGGAAAAAAAGGTAAACTTGCGGGATATCGCGGCAAATGTAATCATCGCCTATAACAAATGCACTGACAGTCTGGTTATAATGACGAACAACACGTTTACTCCGCAGCTTGAAAAAGAGCTGTGCCGATTCAGGGATTCAAGCCATCTTAATATAAAAGTTGTGATAGGAGAGGGGATTGAAAGCGTAGTCAACGTCTACGAAGTATCCATAGATGACAAGCTGCTTGACCTCCTAAAAAAAGAAAAAAGCAACAAGAATATCATACGCAATTCATCGCTCATTTTAAATTTAAATTCCGAAGATGTGTGCGGGCAGATCATCAAAAAATCCATGTCAAAGTTTGATAATAAGGAAGCGGATTTTATGGCGGAGATGTATCCCGATAATATCGAAAGAGCGCTGTTGTGGATCAAGAACAATAAAAGCTTTGTTGTTAATGGTTATATAGGCACGGGCAAAAGCGCTTTTATCTCCAAAATATTAGATACGGTAGATCGCCAGTGCATAAGATTAAATGCGGAAGTACTCATGAGCCAGGAGCTTGTCATAATCAATCTGATACGCAAGATTTGGGGACTTCCGGACAATATTAATATTGATGAATTCAAAGCCGATGAGGTTAAATATATAATGGACTCTATCGGAAACGATTTACCTAAGAAAACCCGTAGATCCTTAGAATGCATATTAAATAACGCCGCTATTCCCGAAGAAATAGAGGAAAACTCCATTCTGTGCAAATACCTGGTGCTCCAGATGGAACGGCATCGCGCCAAAACCAAGTATATTGTGTATTTCGATAATTTTCACGCCGCCAATCAGGAAGTTGGCAATTTGTTCGTATACCTTATTAATCTTTTTTCGGCAATAAAAATTCCATGTATCATAGAAACCGATGAAATTGAATATAATTCACAAAAGAATAACTCCGAGGCTCTGGAAAAAATAAGAATACCTAACGTTATAGAAATAACCCCATTCACTAAGGAACAGGCTGAAACCTGGTTTAAAAAGGAATTGAATGTCGATGACGAGGCAGCAGCACGCTTGGTGCAATATACAGGCGAACGGCTTTACTGCATGAGCTATGTTTCACAGAAAATAAGGCAGAAATATGACAAACCACGATTTGAAGATGTGATGGAATACCTGAAAAAACAGACCGCATTTACAATGCCCGAGATAATATCGGAAATAGTTAGGTCGTTTATGCAAACGCATGAAAAGCTGTTTTATCTGTTGAGAATGCTGAACGGACGTGTACCGGTAGACATGTGCATGAATCTGAAATACGCCCAGCTCTTAAAAGCAGGCATCATAACCTGTGATGAAGGCTATATAAATGCGTCGAATGAAATTGTAAAAAAACTTGTGAATAATGAAACGTCCAGTCCGGTAAAAGAAATGGAGGTAGCCAATCAAATCATAGAGTTCTGCGGCGAAAATCCCGGAAAGTATAAAGAAGCGAAGATATACGGCTTATTTTATGCAAAAAGGGGGAAAGAAGCCATAAGAGATATAGACCTGCTTATCAATGAACTTGGTCAGAAGCGCAATTTTGTGCAAACGCTGGATTTGATAGATCTTGCAATATCTATTGCCCGAAAGGAACAGAACTACAATTCACTGGCTAATTATCTGATAAAGAAGCTGGAGGTGAATGCCGCTATAAAGTCACTCTCGTTTGACAATGCCAGAGCGACATTAAGTGGGCTGAAGGAGGTGGCGGATTCTGGAGAGCTGAACGCATCTTCTGAGGCTCTCGCGGAATTGGTGCTGTGTCACTTTAACGGGGTCATCGCGCTCAGAGACTGTAAATTCCAAGATGCTATTCTGAACGAGCATATCAAATACTACAATAACTGCCTGAACGGAACAATGAGAGAAAATCCCGGGGACTATCTCGGAAAGTTGTGCTGGAATTACGCATTATACATAAAAGAAACCCGGGGAAATTCAGCGGCGCTTAAAGTGTTTGAGGCGGCTTCCGAGGCGCTGCCGAATTCCCATATGCTGCGCATAGGATATCTCAGCCACCTTGCCTGCATTTTGCTGCCAAGCGACCCGCAAAAATCGTATGAATACTATTGCGAAATAATTGAACTGGTAAACAACGGTCAGACATTTTGCGACTTTCCATTCCACGAATATGGGGATAAAGCAATGTGCAAGGTGCTTCTGAAAGAAGCAGATAAGGCTCTCGCGCATGCCAAAGTCGGCATAAGATACGCAGAATCGCACGGCGTATTTGACGAGGTAGGCAGAATACTTAATATAAAGGGCTGCGCGTATCTGCTGTCCAATAATATTTTAAAAGCCGTAAAGTGCTTCCGGGAAGCGACAGAAATAATGGGATATTCGGGGTATAATCTTTACAGATGGAGAAGTGAGATGAACTACGTGAACTATTCTCTCACTGCCAGCAATACTGTCAGCAATAAGGAAGAACTGCGAAACAAGCTGCTTGACGCATACAGCATATTTAAAGACGCGTTAATTAAAAAGGTTCTCAATCTTATCAGTTCCGATGATGATTTCCTTGCCAGCAGGGAATTTTTGGCCCTTCTGGTCGTGGGTAAGTGCAGCCGTCAACTATTTGATACAAAAGAAAATATAATTTCCGGCGAAAAGGTGGCGGAGGAACTCTGCTTCCCTGATAAAATCAAAGAGCATTATTTGGAGATGATCGAGCAACTTACAGACCCGCAAAAGGAGCTTACACTACAAAGCCTTTATGTCCATAACGGAAACATATTCATTATCGGCTAGTTTCTGAAACAAGCAGCATGTATAAACAGGGCAGCACAGTATAATCCATGTACGGTGCTGCCCTGTTCTTTTATAATTACATTTCCATAAGCGTCTGCAAAATATTGAGATTTTCATCGAGAGTGGTCAGATAGAGCGCTCTGTGTACGATTATGTCATGGAAGAACCAGAAAGCGGTCACTGAGATAAGGTTCCGGATCTCCAGACCGTCTATATCGCTTAATGCACGGAATAATTCCGGCAGCTCCGCTTTCTTTAATTTCTGGTTTATAATAAAATCATGTACCAGACCGGCGACAGCGGTTTCAGGCTCGCCGATCGCCGTTTTTTCGTGATCTATTATGCAGATCTCTCCGTTCAGGGAATACACATGGTCAAAGGTCAGATCGGTATTTACTGCGCACAGTCTTTCCGGTGCGGTCCTTTCAGCGGCGGCGAAGAAATGCTCCACGCAGTCGGTCAGCACTGAAGCGCATTCTGCTATGCTGGATCGGTTATAATCCAGCATTTCCCGGGCGGTTTCCCAGCGCAATTCGCTTGAGAAACAGCAGGAAGGCTCAAAAAAGAAGCCGTTGATCTTATTGTTAAGCCTTGATACGATTTTGTCTGGACTGTCGTTAGATGATATTATGTCCAGGTAATTCCTGCGCTCGTCATCGCTTATCTGAGAGCTGCTGAGCACATGCATTATGCAGGATTTAAGGGTGTCAACGTCAGTTATCGACAGCGGCTCCGCCTTTTTTAGCAACAGGAGTGAATGAAACTGGTCATATCCGGTCAGCAGCGGATTTTTTGTCCTCTTGTATGCCTGTAATTCTGTTTCGAACATTTTGCCGGCGTTACGGGCGTAATCGTCTTTGAGGACAGGATTGAACATAGGGCTTAGCGCAATTCGAGTGTAAGTTTTTTTGACGACATATTCATTACCATTGCATCTGACTATATAAATATCCGACGATTTGTTCTTGCCGGTCATGATCTCAAACTGCTCCACATCACAGCCGGTGAACTTGCGGACGAACTGCTTTATCATCTCGTCAGAATATCTGATCTTGCAATAGGGGTAAAGATTGATCTCCTTTTGCGATGGAGCGGGTCCTGCGTCTGTTTCATCCCGGGGGACTGACTGACCGTCAAAATAGCACTCCAGATGTTTTTCAATAAACCGCCAGGCGTTCATGACCTCTCTTGCGGATTTGACAGCATTCTGACCTAGGGTATTGCTCAGATAAGGCTGTCTTATGAAATGTTCCATGCGAGCGCTCAACTCCTCGTCCCTGCCGAACTTAACAAGGAATCCGTTATACCAGTCGGTTATAGTATCCTTGGCAAATCCATTTGGAGTACCAATGACGGGTACGCCCTCGCACATGGCTTCAACGGCGACGCGTCCGCCGGGTTCGTACAGCGAGTGCGTCAGCAGCACAGACGTCCTGAGAAGAACAGTGCTCAGCCCGCAGGGGTCGATGCAGCCCCACCAGGCGATTTTCCCCTGCTGTTCCAGCGTATTCAAGTCGGGGTTTATCTTCTTGAAAATGCTTCTGATATCTTCAATTTCAGGAATGCTTCCGCCTGCCAGCCAAAGCGGCGGACAGAGGTCTTTATACTTATTATACAGTGAATTCCAGGCAGAAAAGATATGCTCCAGACCTTTATTCCTGTCCATTCTGCCGATGTATGTAAACGCTTTTTGTGCCCAGAATGTATCGCTGGATTTTATCTGATCCACTTTATTATACTTCTCGGCGGCGGCTATCTGGTTTTCACGGGATATCGTGGAATTAAGGTGCGGAAAGTCGTTGGCGTCATGTGGGGGCATAACGAACGCTTCATGAATATACTGTCCCGCAACGACGATCTTAGATTTATCCACATTATACAGTGAGATCAGATCTTCTGCCTCATCATCAGAAACACAAATAAGCCACTGCGCCTTATCGTATATTTCCTGCTCATAGAATTCACGGTCATGTACGGGTTCATAGGCCCCGCGCTTCACTCTTCCACGGGAATTGGATATAATGCTGTGCACGAACGGCACTTTCAATTTCTCGCTCAATTCTGCCGCAATACGTCCGCTGTTCCAATATACGCTATGGATCTTCTCCGGCAGTCTGTCCTGCTTGTTTATTATTTCGAGGATCTGCTTTACATTCTGCGAGTGGAACTCCCTCAGCCGCGTCTTGCTCATCGGCTCGTTGTCGCCGTTTGTCAGACGATATATGGTGCAGTATTCGTTATACTGCTCTTTGTACGGCAGCTGCTGCATGCATCGCCTTGTGAACATCAGGCACCGTATCTTGCGTTTCCCGAACTCGTCAAGAAGCTCCCGCATGTAGGTGTGCGTCCCGCCCCACTCGTCGTATCCCGGTGCCATCGCCGGATCAGCGTGCATCGTTATTACTACTACGTATCTTTCCATTTCACTTCTCCTTTAACGACCGATAATAAATAGTTATCCTGTGTTGACTTACATATCAATCATTTTCCTCTTCATATTATACAACATTTTTTCCATATTCCCCCCTTTTTACATATTTTGAACTCAATTTCTCCACATGATTTGACAAATAATAACACTATCATATATAATTATAAGTGTATTATTATTCTGTAGGAGGAATAAATGTATGTTCGATTTATCAATGCAAAGTTTAGCCTTTTTAAGCTACTGTAAGGACAGAAAAGTCTTAAGCAGCAAAACAATAAAAGCATATAAAACCGATTTAAGCCAATTTGAAGTTTATTCTCATGGCTTATTTGATAAGAAATCAATATGCAGCTACCTTTCGTTTCTGCACAACACTTTCAAACCCAAAACTGCCCGCCGCAAAATTGCGACACTCAAAGCGTTTACCCACTACCTTATGATTGAAGAAGTAATCGAAAACAGTCCATTTGATAAAATCGACACTTCTTTTCGTGAGCCAACTGTTCTCCCAAAAACGATTCCTCTCAAAACAATCGAGAATATTATGACAGCCGCATATGTGCATTTGCGCTCTGCATCAACGGATTATGAAAAGAAATCAGCCATAAGGGATGTAGCAGTGTTAGAACTGCTATTCGCAACAGGTGCGAGAGTTTCAGAAATATGTATGCTGACATCAGACACCGTAAATATGTTTGACCACACTGTTAAATTTTACGGAAAGGGGTCTAAAGAGCGTATTATTCAGATTGAAAACCCCAATGTTCAAAAATCCATTGAAAATTATCATCAATTATTTGAACAAGAAATTTCGGCGTGCGGTTACTTCTTTGTCAACAAACTGCATAACCGTCTGAATGAACAATCAGTAAGGTCTATGATAAATAAATATGCGTCGCTTATAAAATGTGATATACATATTACTCCGCATATGTTCAGACATTCTTTCGCGACATTTCTTCTTGAAGAAGATGTTGATATACGCTATATTCAAAAGCTGTTGGGACATAGCTCCATCTCCACAACTCAAATTTACACCCATGTTTCCATGTCGAAACAAAAGGAAATCCTTTCAACTAAACATCCCAGAAACAAGATAAAGGTAAACGATGAATAATACACAATCACCCGTTCTAAACCGCCAAATCAGCATTGTAAATTAAACTACAATAATTATAATATACTCTTGAATTTTTTTCAATACAATTTTTGTCCCTTTTGCACATATTGCAATTTTTTTGCGTGAATGACAATAAAATCTCCTTTTTAGACAAATTCCGCCATTAATGCTTGTTCAATTTTACTCCGTATGGCAATCGTTTTTACAATTTATTGCATACGCAACTTTACATTTTAGACCTGCCAAGGAAAACAATTACCAAATCTTTCCTAAAAACCTTAGTCATCAGCGTCGCCATTGTCAGCCTATTTTTTCTAAAATACCCTTAAATTCAATAAAAATCAACAGAAAACTGACAAAAGGTATAAAAATCAGGACAAGATGCAATTTTAATGCGTTTTTTGCCTTCCAGCAATTCAACAATCGCAATATGCCAAATGCAATCGGTAATTTTAATTTAAGTTCGCTCTCATCTCAAACCCACCTTTGAACCGCACCGTTATGGTGTTCTTGGTTTCAACCGTGATTTGCTCTATAAGCTGCCGCGTAACAATGTCGTCATATTCGGTCAAGGTGAAATCTTCCTTTTCAAGCCTTTGAAGCACATTGCTTAGTTCGTTAGAACTGTGCTTCACCTCCGTCTGCTTCGCTTTCTCGATTTCGATGAACTCCCGCAGCATTTTCATCTCTTCGCTGAATTTCGCGATATCCGGCATCGCGTTTCCCGCCGTTTCGGGTACGGTTGCAAGCTTTATCAGCTCGTCCATATTCCGCGCAAGCTCGTCAATCCGCTGCTGTGCCGCATGAACGCTCCCGTTTTGATTTTGGTCAAGCGCCTCAATTATGCTTTCGCGGAGCGTCTTTGCCACATCGTCCTTGACCTCGCAAAACTCGTTTATTGCGCTCACAATCGCTCTGTGGAGCGCCTGTTCATCTACAGTCGGCGAACTGTGACATTTTTTCTTGCCGTACTGAATCCTACTCACACACCGCCATTTGATTTCCTTGAAGCCCTTCGCCGTCCAAGTCACTCGACGGTAATGCTCCCCACATTCGCCGCAGATGAGCAGTTCCGAGAGCGCGTATTTGGCACTGTATTTTCCTTGCCCGGTCTTGGTAAGTTTGTCGGCAATCGTCCGCTTCGCCGAGCGCCGTGCCATTTCTTCCTGCACCCGATTAAAATCGGAGCGGGAGATAATCGGCTCGTGATGGTTCTTCACAAGGTACATCGGAAGCTCACCGTTGTTCTTTCGCGTCTTTTTCGTAATGCAATCGGTCACATACGTTTTTTGCAGAAGCGCATCTCCCGTATATTTCTCATTGGTCAGAATCCGCTGAACTACCGTTTTTCGGTATGGCGAACTACCGCCTTTTGTAGTCAAACCCTTTTCGTTCAGCCTATCAGCAATCAGATTCATGCTCATTCCATCAAGGTAGCAGCGATATATTTCTTTGACAACCTCGGCTTCTTCGGGAATTATTTCCGCGTTTCCGTCGTGACCTTTTCGGTAGCCGAGCAGCCTAGCGTACTGCATCGGCACATTTCCGTTCTTGAAGCTCTGTCGCACTCCCCAGGATACGTTTTTGCTGATGGACTCCGACTCCGCTTGGGCGAAGCACGACATAATTGTAATCAGCATTTCGCTTTCCGCAGTCAGAGTGTTAATGTTTTCTTTTTCGGATATAACAGCAATTCCAAGAGCTCTCAGTTCTCGTATATAACCAAGACTATCGACGGTATTCCGTGCGAACCGTGAGAGTGATTTCGTGAGAATGACATCGATTTTTCGCTGTCGGCAGAGTCGTATTATTTTCAAAAATTCGGGACGCTTTTGAGCTTGCGTACCGGAAATTCCCTCGTCTGCAAATATTCCTGCCATCTGCCATTCGGGATTTTGATTGATTTTTTCGGTGTAGTATCCGATCTGCGCTTCATAACTTGTTTTCTGTTCCTCATCGTCGGTACTGACGCGGCAGTATGCAGCCACTCTCAAGCATTTTGCCGCTTGCTTGTTTCCCTCGCATGATTTTGCAGGGATTACGACTACCCGCATTTCGCCTTGTGCCAATGTTTGCATCATCTTCTCGCCTCGCTTATTGTCGCATATTTCAATTGAGCGCATCTTATTATAAGTGCTTCAACCTTTTCCTTATCAGAATCTTCCGAATTGATTAACCGATTGATCTCATTAGTCATGCGCTGAATCTCGTCAGTCGGCTCATATTCTGTGAACACTGTTTCCTGCTGCCGCGGCTCATTCTGCGGAGCGGGTTTGCGGTATGTATTCCGTTCTGCCTTTATCAGAGCCGCCAGCCGGAAGTCCTCTGAAGTTATAATCTGCGGATAACCGTTCTCGCCGACATATTTTCGATTTCCAAGCACTCGGCAAACCATATTTTTATTCCAGACCACTTTGCCTGTATTATACGGTACAGTCATCTCGGCGGCTATGGTTTTCAGCGATTTGCCGCCGATGTAATCGGCAAATATTTTCCGAACCGCCTCGGCTTCGGGAGCGTTCAACGCATATTTTCCGTTCACCATGCAATATCCAAATGGTATATTTCGATTTTTCACCATTTTCTTACCTCATAATCTGTTCCATAAAGCCGATTCCGCCAATCAATTCAAATCGAATTTCCGATTCTGACAGCACCGTGATTTTCTCAACTATCTGCCCGAACTTGATTTCATCGAATTCGGTAATCATTTCTGCTCTCTCGAATATCCCGATCAGCTTTCGCAGATTGTCAAGCCTTTCGCCGTCCTTATCGTCAAGGTTGGCGTGAAGCTGCTTTTGGGCGGTCATCAATTTTCGATCGAGTTCTTTGGTGCGCTCCATGAAATACGCAGCGTCAAGCGTTCCTTGCGAGTTCAGCATGGTCAGTAAGTAGGCTTGCCGCTTGATCTCGGATATTTCCTTGCGAAGCTCCGCAAGCTGTGCGTTTCCCGATTTCTCTCTTTCGTAGAGTGCTTCAAGTTGACGGAGCATTGGCGCGAGGAGTGCTTTGTGATGCGCTTGAATTATATTGAACATTCTGACAAATGCCATGTAGACTATTTCTTCTGCGATTTGCTTGGCTGAGCATTTATCGGCAGATTCGTCATGCTTTCGACAAACCCAGTAAACCCTGTTGCTGCGGCTCTTTCTTTTATAAAGCGTTCCGCATTCTCCACAGTAAATCTTTTTTCGAAGCGGATATGATGCGGCGAATTTGCCTATATGCGATGCGCCTTTTCTCTCTATGAGCTGCTGTACGCTCTGAAAAATCTCCCTTGAAATAATCGCAGGATGCGTTTCGGAAACATAGTATTTATCGCGCTCTCCCCTGTTTTCGCGGCAGTCGAACGGAAGCGTGTCGGTAGTATACCATTTATGAAAAATGGAATCGCCGGTATACTTTTCGTTCGTAAGAACATATTTCACCGTAGCAAGCTTTACCCGATATTTCTCGGCAAGCTGCTCTGCGCTCACGCCATTCAGATAGTCCGAAAAAATGCCGCGGACAATCTCTGCCTTTTCTTTGTCAATTACAAATTTGCCGTTTTCACGGATATATCCGAACGGTACCGCGCTCGGGACATAGCTCCCGTCTGCCATACGCTTTTGAAAACCCATGCGGACATTTCGTGAGATCGACATGGATTTCTCTTGAGCGAACTGGCTGTATATCGCCAGCATCATTTCCGAGCTTATCTCGCCTGTATCGATATTTTCCTTTTCAAAATATACCGACACGCCGAGCGTTTTCAGCTCGCGCACCGCTTCGAGGCTGTCCTTGGTATTTCGTGCGAACCTCAATATGGATTTTGTCAGTATTCGATCGATTTTTCCTTTGCGGCAGTCGCTCATGAGCCTTTGAAACTCGGTTCGTTTTACAGCCGAGGTTCCGCTTATACCTTCGTCCGCGTACATATCCACGAACACCGCGTCGGTGCTGTTCTGGAGCAGCTCGGTGTAGTAGCGAATCTGCGCTGCAAATGAGTTTAGCTGATCCTCACTGTCGCTCGATACTCGGGCGTAGGCGGCGGTTCTGACGATTTCGTCCGCATGATTTTTAGCAGGTATGATTGTAATTTCCGCCATATCATCACTTCCTCTCACAACACAGTATACCGAAACGATTCGGGTTTATCTATCACCAATGCCACTAAAATATCTGCGGCGGTTTGTATCATAACCAACAAAAGCGGACATGGGTTCAAACATCCGAAAGCCGCTTTATGACCGCACTTTCGATTTTCCTGCGCTGAGCCTCGGTTATGAGATTTTCACCCAACAGTTTGTCCAGAAAATTCCGGCACAAATAGAATTGGTACCTTATGATTGCTTCTTGCTCCATATTGCTCCTCAGTTATACTTTGAATTTAACCCCACACTGATTTTCAGTGCACGGTCGACCTCGTCCATTGTGAAATCGTTGAGCCTGCCAACATAATCAGTCAACCGCGATTTGTCCAGCACGCGGATTTGTTCGAGCATAACGCTTGAGTTCTGTGGCAGACCGGAGCTTCCTGCGAACGTATATACGTGGACGGGAAGCCTGTTCGGAATGCGCTTTGTGGTAATCGGCGCAGCTATCGTCGTGCCGCTGTGCTTATTGCCCTTGTTATTCTGAATGATTAGAACAGGGCGGATTCCGCCCTGTTCACTGCCGATGATCGGCTCTAAATTTGCGAGGTAGATTTGTCCTCGCCTGATTTTTCTGTCCATATTTTTTCCTTTCGGGAATAAAGCAAAAACGGACGACAGCGTTTAGCCGTCATCCGTTTTGCCGTTATTCAATTGTTCGCGTGCAGTTTGTTCTGCCTATTCGACGTCCTCATTGGTGAGCTTTCCGGTTTTCCTGTATCTCAGGCCGTCCTCCGAAAAGCGAACTTCCTCACCGAAAACATAGTCGCCGTGAAAAAACGCCGTTATGTCCATTTCCAGCGCCTCAATGATACGACAAGCAATCTGAAAGGAGCAGGTCATAATATTTCGTTCCCCGCTTTCAAACTTTTGATACTGCTGAAGAACAATATGCGCCTTGTCCGCGACCTGCTGCTGCGTCATGCCGAGAATTACTCGTCTTTCCCGTAGAATTGACTTTTCCTCGAGATGACAAGTTTGAAAACCGCTTAAATCCATTTCAATTCCTCCATTCTTCACAACCATTTGAGTGTAATTGTATTGTACACTCCTTTGACTGTAATGTCAAGAGGATTTTTAAGTTTTTTTATGGTTATTGAAATATGTATGGAGAAATGCGCGAAATAACTCCGCGCATTTCTCCTTATATTTTAAAGCGGATTTCTCCGCTGTTTGCCTGTAAAACCTGTCGTATTTGCCCCGCACCCCCGACTAAAAAAGGGAGTATTTCAGACCGCCGCCTAGCCTCGCAGCGTCATGGGTCTTTCACCCCAACATGGTTCTCATGAAGCCGCCCCAATTGCTTTAGACTATGGCTGGACGGAAGTATCATTATCCCCTTGCACAGGTCATCGCGCACCTGCCGCCACGCAAGTTTCGGGAGCTGCCGTTTCTCGCTCGGTGTGCCATTGGCGGCGTATTCGGAAATTCTCCACGAACATATTTTGAGATAATCTCATTCGGCTAACCGCCGCGGGTATTCGCCCGAATTCCGATAAATGCCGCCGCACACGTCTTGGCGCGGCGCTCCTTTCGCTTTCAACCCTACGGACTGCACAAGGGAAAGTATCTGAAATACTGTTATTCAATTGTCAAGGAACTCGAGAGCGGAATTTACCCTCTCATAATATTCGGAAATTAGCAAGGGGGGTTGACAACCGAAAATTTTGATTATTTCAAAATTTCATACAGTTTGCATAAAATTTTGTGCTTCATTTTGTGAATATTTTGCTGAGTTTTGTGCAGCTCCTCGGCAAGCTCACGCTCTGTCTTATCCGAATAATAAAGCTCATAAATAAGGAAGCGCTCGTCAGCAGTTAGCTGCGCGAGCGCTTGTTCAAGTATTATTTTATTGATTAAGACATTCTCAAAGGGCTCGGTTTTATCGGGTATTTCAATTCCGACCGACTCAAGCCTTTCAAGTGAATCCTCCTTTCCGGGTATTGTTTTTACTGTCATAGCTTCGGAATCGATTATTATCCGTTCTCGTTTGCGCCTGAGTTCTGCATAATTGCTGTTCCATTCGGAACGCTTCAAGAAAGTATAAATCTCATCCGAAACCTCTACGGTTTTTCCGTCAATTCTGATAATATGTTTCTTGGACATTGCTTGTCCCTCCTGTGTAAATTGTTTTTTTGGTGTCTTCAATTTACACAGGGCGGAGACCTGCACCGAGCTGATGCCCGTTTTAGTACAGAAAAATATCCGAGGCAGAATGTTGCCTCGGATTTGAAATTATCAAGAGCTGATCGGTTACGCTGTCGTTTGCCGTTTACACAGCCAAACAGCCCTTTGATTCCACAGGCTGTCTGGACTATGATAATCAACTCCTATTATATTTCCATGCATTCACTATAATATCATACTGCTTATGTATGAACAGCCGAGTTTTCTGATGTAACTTCTGTTGTACACAAAGTGTTAACATTGACATCTAAATCATTTGTGTTTTCACATTCCTTAAAATCAAGGATACTCTGCAAATCTGTCACAAACTCTTTATATTTACCTTGCGGAAATCTTATAACAAAGTCATATAAAAATAAAACGAAGACAGCGACCGCATAAATTAATAAAATTACTATTATCCCGGATAAACCAAGACCTAAAGTTTCATTTGTATTATCGCTTTTGTCAAGAAGAGCACCCAAAATAATAGCGGAAATAGGGATCAGCAACATTTCAAAGAATTTATTGAAATGTTCATGCTTTGTTTTGATTTTCTCGTCAATCTCATTTATCATTGTATTAAACCTCTCAATCAATGTTGGGATGAAATTCTCAGAAAATCCATATTGCCCTAGAACATCTTTCATCATATCTTCACAGTATTTTTTGTAGTTTTTCATACTCTGTTTGCTATGTTTAACTTGATATTTTTCAGAGTAGATTGACGTAATCATGCAAAGCAGAACATAAACGCCAGACAACACCAATGTTGCAGTTGAATTATTTCTTCCGGCATCTGGATACACTAATAAAACAAAAAAGCCTATCAGCCCGCAAAAAAGAAGAGCTAAGAGAACAATCGCCGCAACAGGTAGTTTGAATATCCGTTTAAAAGTGTTGCCATACCTTTTCTCAAGCCATTCCTTATAGCAATATAACATGCGATTTTCAATAGTCTAAACCTTAACCTTTCTAAAAAAAATTAAGCAACAGTCACCTATCACTTTTCCTTCAGACTATCCCCAAACCCCTTAATAATAGGTTCAAGAAAATAATCCATAACCGTGCGCTTATCGGTCTTGACCTCGACCGCACCGGAAAGTCCCGAAATAATATTAATATTTTCGTTGCTGTCGTCGATTTCCAGCTTAACGATATAAACGCTGCCAAGCTGCTCGTTGGCGAATGAACTTGGGCTTATATACTTTACTGTTCCTTTGACAGTACCATACTTGTTGTACGGATAAGCCTCCAGCTTTATTTCGGCTTCCATTCCGAGTTCAACGTCCGCTATATCCGTGTTTTTGACATAGCATATCATTTCGTTCGGGGTGTTGTCGGGGACTATCGTCACAAGCTGCTGCGCCGCGGTCACAGTTTCGCCGATAGTGTTCACTCCTAAGCTGTTAACATATCCGCTGACAGGCGCTGTTATATTCTGATATTCCGTTGACAGCCTGTATTTTTCCAAATTCGTGTCTATCTCGTCAAGCTTGCTGCCGATCTCCGAAATGTTGGAATTCACCTGTGAACTGTATTGCACCTTTTTGTTGGATATCTGCAGCTCCGCGTTATCCACCGCCAAAGCGTATTGCTGCACCGACAACTCCTGTGCCTTTATCTGACGCTCCGTGCCGCCTGTGCTTTGATACTGCTCCAGCTGCAGCTGAGCGATATCTCTGTTGATCTCGGCGGACTTTTTTTCATTTTCAAGATTGGCAAGCGTGTTTTTGTATCCCGTATTTTCGTCAATTATCGCTTGGATATATGGCTTAAGTTCGTCGGGATAGTCGCTTATTTTTATCTTGGACAGATCACTTCCGCCGATTATTTTCGTGTAAATATCCCGCTGCGATTCAAGTATTTTCCTTTGCTTTTCCAACTGATTAACGTCAATTTCGAGCGCTTCCGTATCAAGCTCTATCAATACATCGCCTTGCTCAATGAAATCCCCTTCGGTAACATTTATAGATTTGACCGTTCCACCCGAATAAGTCTTGACCACATTAAGGTTGCCAATAGGCTGAACACTCCCGCTTGCGGTTATAACAACATCGATTTCGGAAACGCAAGCCCAGATTATTGCACCGATAAGCAGCGTAAATACCCCGATAATTATAACTGTTCCGGCTTTATGCGCGGGTCGCTCGATTATCTCAAGCAGCGACGGCATAAAATCATATTTCAGTTCCTTGTCGCGCTTTTTGCCGTGCTTCAGGACGTACTCCGTCAGCGCATTGTTCATCGATGTCACCTCGCTTCTGCTGATTGTAAAGATGAAAATATAAGCCCTTTTGCTCCATTAAATTCTCGTGTGTATCGTATTCCACAAGATTTCCTCTGTCAATAACCATAATCTTATTTGCGTCTTTCAGCGTGGAAAGTCTGTGGGCGATTATCAGAACAGTTCTCCCCTTGCATATTTCCTTCAGATTATTTTGAATAATGCTCTCAGATTCATAGTCCAATGCAGATGTTGCTTCATCAAAAATAAGAATCCGAGGGTTGTTGAGAATCGCCCTCGCTATCGCCACACGCTGTTTCTGACCGCCCGATAATCCCATTCCTTTTTCGCCGATTATCGTGTTATAACCGTCTGGGAGTTCAAGTATAAAATCGTGTGCACCCGCGATTTTCGCGCTGTTTATGATTTGGTCCATTGAGGTTGTCGGACAATGTATCGCAATATTTTCAGCAACTGTTCCATTGAACATAAAGTTCTCTTGTAGCACAACGCCAATCTGTTTTCGCAGCATTGCGGGATTCACAAGCGAAATATCCATTCCGTCAACTGAAATTTTGCCGCCCTCGGGTATATACAAGCGCTGAATTAACTTGGAAATCGTGCTTTTGCCCGAGCCGCTTCTGCCAACTACTCCGACTATCGTGTCCGGCTCGATTTCAAAGCTCATTCCCTTGATGACCTCGCTGCCCTGCGGATTATATCTGAAACGCACCTTATCAAATACGATCTTCCCGTTTATCTTCGGTATTGAAGTCTGATTTGTGTTTAAAATAGGCTCGGGAGCGGTATTGAAAATATCCCCGATGCGCTTAACCGAAAGAGATGCCTGCTGATATTCCTGCCACAGCTGCACAAGCCGCAGCACCGGACCGCTTACTCTGCCTGAAAGCATACGGAATGCCACGAGCTGTCCTACCGTGAAATTTCCGTCCATTACGGCTTTTGCTCCGAAAAACAATATCAGCAGATCGAACACCTTTTGGATAAACTGTCCGGTTGTTCCTGCGGTCGCCGAGACCATTGAGGTCTTATAGCTTGCCTTGACGTAATCGGATTGCAGGTCGCCCCATTTCTTTTCAAACTTAGGTTCGAGAGCATAGGATTTTACGGTCTGAACTCCGGTTATGGACTCCACCAGAAACGACTGTGTATTTGCTCCCGCTTCAAATTTTTCATCAAGCCTTTTCTTAAAAAGAGGTGTAACAATAGCGGATAAAACTGCGTAAACGGGAATGGAACATATCACTATAACCGTAAGTGAAGAACTGTAAAAAAACAGCGCCACAATGTACACGATTATGAAAATAAGGTCAATCATTGAGGACAGCGGCGTGCCCGTGAGAAAATTCCGGATACTGTCAAGCTCGCGCACTCTGGCAACCGTTTCGCCGACGCGCCTTGACTCAAAATATTTCAGCGGCAGCGCGAACAAATGCCGAAATAATTTGAAGCTCAGCATTACGTCTATTCGGTTAGTCGTGTGCGTGAAAACGTAGTTTTTCGCAAGTCCCAGAATAAGCTCGTAAACGTAAACTATCCCGATACCAATTGCAAGCACGTTCAGCGTCGACATACTGCGGTGTACCAGCACCTTATCCACGACTACCTGAGTCATTACAGGCGTCAGGATTCCCAAAATCTGCACCGTAAAAACGGCTATCAGAACCTGTATAAATTCCTTTTTGAATTTAAGTATTGTCGGAACAAACCACTTGAAGCTGAAAATCGCTTCTCTGTCCGCAGTGCCTTTTTTGCTGATAATAACCGCCGTTCCGTCCCATATCTCCGCAAGCTCCTCGCGAGATTTTATTTCGGGCTGAGTTTTATCCGCGAATAAAAGCATAAATTTATCTTCCGTGGATTTCGCGATTATAAAAAAATCGCCGTTGCTGTCCTTCGCTATAATGGGAGCGTTGACATTTTTCAGCTTGTTTATATTCAATCGACAGAGCCGCGCCCGCATTTTCAGCTTTTTCGCGGATTCAATTATTTCTATTTCTCCGGTTTTCTGCTCGGGATCGAGTACCGACAGGTTTTCTGCTTGCTCTTTTGTGATAGGAATTCCGTGAAATTTCATCACTATCATAAAGCAAGTAAGCCCACTGTCCTGCGTTTTCTCCATTATTCGACCTCCTTTTTCAAAAATTATGCAGCAGCATTGAAGCTGCTGCATTGAATGAAATGTGCAAAAGTGCTTTTATGATGCTTGAGTGCCGACCAGCAACTGATTTGCAAACTCGGAGTTGTCTGTGCTGCTTTGCATATTCATGCTGTCGGAAATATTGCTTTCGTTCGAGAATGCCGCCATATTTTCGGTCAGTATCATCACTTGAACATCAATCTGATCCGCCGTATTTTCGTTCTCGTCTGCTGTAGATACGCTGTCGGCGATCTCGGAAATAACGGTGTTGTCATTCTCTGTGAGCAGTTCGGAAACGGAATTATCGTCAGCGTAAAGCTCGTCGAGAATATCCGCGTTTGCTTGTGCAAGCTCGTCCTCGGTCTTAGCCGCCTCAATAGCCGCAAGCTCATCCTCGGAGAGAATTCTCTCAAACTCGCTCGTTTCAACATTGAACGTTCCGGACACCTCATCTGCAAACTCGAACGTAAATCGCTCGCTGTCAAAATTGCGGATCGTTAGAACGTCGTCGCTCTCGGTAATTGTAATTACCAGTTCTCCGCGATCCGTCATCTCAAACGAGACCGCGTCGGAGCTGATGTCTAGGAGTTCTACCTTGTTATCGCCGTCGTTGTCCTCAATTATATCCGAGCCATAACCGACACCGAATCTATAGGTGTCATTGCCCAAGCCGCCATAGAGGAAGTCGCTGCCCTCGCCGCCGTCAAGGATATCGTCGCCGTCGTTTCCGTTAAGCGTATCGTTTCCGATGCCGCCGAACAGCATATCATCTCCCGCACCGCCCGTGAGATTGTCGTTACCACCGTCGCCGTGCAGCGCAATGCCGTTGTCGCTCCATGCGGTCATCCAATCGTCATATTCAGTCGCGTGAACCTGCTTGATGGGGTTTTCCGCGTCGTCGTAAGCATAGCGTGTGCCGTCTGCAAATCGCACTTCGAAATTGCGGTTGCTTTCCGAGCCGAAGTAGCCCTGAATTATCAGCTTGTCCTCAACGCCCTCAAACGTGATCATAAGGTCGTTCCAATTGTGTTTGTAAGCAGTCATAGCGTCCTCGGTCAGACCAGTTCCGAATAAAATCGTATTGATACCCTCGCTGTCGATAATTGTATCTGTGCCGCTGCCGACATTGAAGATATAGGTATCGTTTCCTGCGCCGCCGTAGAGCATATCGTCGCCTTCACCGCCGTCAAGAGTATCGTTACCGCTGTTTCCATACAGCTGATCGTTACCGATACCGCCGTACAATCTGTCAGCGCCTCCGCCGCCGTTGAGGTTGTCCGCACCACCTTCGCCATACAGAGTTACGCCTCTGTCATCCATAGCGGCAATATACTCATCACCGTCTGTGCCGTAAATAGTTCTCAGAGGACTGTTGGACGCGGTTGCGTGTACTCTTCCGCCGCCGTTAAAGGTAAGGTAGAAGTTCCTGTTTGCCTCGGAGGTAAAGAATCCTTCAATTATGATCTTATCTTCGGAATCTGCGAACGTGATCGTAATGTCATTCCAATTGGTGCGATAGGCTTTTATCTGATTTGCCGAATATCCATTAATATTAATGGTATTAGTACCCTCGCCGTCGCTGATGGTATCAACACCGTAACCCTTATTGAAGATGTAGGTGTCATTTCCCGCGCCGCCGTTGAGATAATCATTGCCCTTGCCGCCGTCAAGAATATCGTCGCCCGCCTTGCCAGTGATACGCTCATCGCCGTCGCCGCCGTAAAGCGTATCGTTGCCGTCACTTCCGACGATCTGGTCGTCAGAAGCCTGCGCGTCATTTATGATTCCATCGTCATAGATGGATTCCATATACTCACTGCCATCAGTTCCATAGATCTTTCTGAGCGGACTATCCTTTGCCGCCGCTTCAACTACTGTACCATCTGCAAACACGAGAGTAAAGTTTCTTGCATTCTTATCAATGCAATAGTTCTTAATCGTCAAGGTGTCCTCGAAACCGTCAAAGGTTATGAGCAGATCGTTCCAGTTGGAGCGGTACGCTTTAATGCCCGAAGCTGTAAAGCCATCGCCGAACATAATGGTATTCGCACCCTCGCTGTCCTTGATCGAATCGTTTCCGCAGCCGGGATTGAAGAAGTAGGTATCGTCGCCCGCGCCTCCGTCGATAAAGTCATTGCCCGAACCGCCGTCAATCATATCGTTTCCGTCACCGCCGTTGATGTAATCATCACCGCTGCCGCCGAAAATAACATCGTTTCCGCCGCCCGAGAGAATCTGATCGTTTCCTCTGTCGCCGAATATGATCTCGTCCTCGTCATTGCCGATTATGCGGTCATCGCCGCTGCCGCCCGCTATAACGGAGCTGCTCTCGTTGACGATATAATCACTTTCCTCGGAGCCGGAAAGGAACTCGCTTTCGTCCGCGGTTATGCTGTCTTTGAGTGAAACGCTCTCGCCGCCGACTTCAAGAATGTAATGGTCGGGTTTTTCCGCGAAGCCGTTTATAATAAGCTTGTCCTCGCTGTCTTTGATTGCTATTACTATGTCATCTCCAACAGAGATTATATCAAGCTCGTCGAGAGAAATACCTTCAGCCATTTTTATCGTGGATACACCATTGTTGTCGCTGATAATATCCGTGCCGTAATATCTTTCGAAGACATATGTATCGTTACCCGAATCGCCGTAGAGGAGGTCGTTGCCCTTGCCGCCGTCGATAATATCGTTGCCGTCGCCGCCGTAAACAATATCGTCGCCGCTGCCCGCGTATAGAACATCATCACCCTCGTTGCCGTAGATTATGTCGTTTCCGTCGCTGCCGTAAACGGTATCGTTGCCGCCGAAAGCGTGCATAATGGAATCATCAACAACCGCCTTGAGAACGTCGTCGCCGTTTCCTCCGTAAATATGTCTGAACGGGCTGCCCTTGTCGGTAACGTGCATCTTTACGCCATCGAACTCAAGGTCGTAATTTGCGTATTCCTCGCCCTTGCGAAAGTCCTTGATGACAAGTGTGTCGTTTGTGCCTTTGATCGTGATAGTCACATCGGAGTCACCCGTGCCGTTTACAAGGATATCCGTGGGATTGAGCCCCTTAAAGCGCAGTGTGTTCAGACCGTCTGCGTCAATTATTGTGTCGCTTCCGTAGCCTTTTGCGAAAACGTATGTGTCGTTGCCAGAGCCGCCTTTGAGAATATCGTCGCCAACTCCGCCGTCAAGAAGGTCATCGCCGTCATCACCGTAGATAGTGTCGTTGCCTTTACCGCCATAAATCGCATCATTACCATCGCCGCCAAAGAGCAGGTCGTTACCGTCGCCGCCGTTGATTCTGTCATTACCGCCATTACCATAGACAACATCGGCAATCGTTGTTCCGTTGATGTAATTGCCGGAATCCGAATCTCTGATGGCACCGAACACCGAAGCGTCTACTATATCAAGGTACTGCGGAGCGTTATCCTCTATATATGTTCTGAATTCGGTAAATAGGCGATAGTCGTTCTCAATATTTGAGCCGTAATATCCAAGATATGAGCAAACATCAGAGAATGTTTTTTCGCTCATATGCCCTAACTCCAATCCATAAAGCAAGTGCCTGTTAAAGAAACCCATATACGGAATTCTATTTCCATCGGCATCCACATCCGCTCTGATATAATTAAGGTGTTCTGTGATCTGGCTGCCTATCATTGCAAAACAATACAACTCAACGAGTTCATCATAAACTCTGTTAAGTATTGGGGCAGCCGCAGAATTGGGGTTTTCACCGTTCACGCCCATAAAGCTCTTGCCCATGATTGCCTCTATTACAGCGAGGTCTTTTGCATTTGCATAAGCACCCCTGCTGCCGTCCTCAACATCTTCCGTATGGCAGATGAAGTGAAGGATATCTTCGACGATTGCAAGTCTGGAATCGTTGTCGGTTTCGGAAACAAAATCCTCCACCAATGCTTTCAGCTTGCCGGTTTCGTCCATCACAATCGCAGCGTGTAGAGAGTTTACCTTCCCGTAGCTTCTCACATTGGGCAGACCGTCCGTCATATCCGTAACGCCAACAATTACCTTTTCGATAGCATCGTACAGATCGGAGGACACCCACATTTCGCCGATATTACCAACGGTGTCGTCCTCATAAACAAAGGTCGCGACGTTGCCTATTAGTGCCTCTGTCCCGGTAGGCTGATTTACATAATCATAATCCAAGTTAATAGCTTTGATATGCATATCCTTAAGGGACTTCAATTCGCCTTGATCCGAAACTCCGTCACCGTTTTCGTCCACCCACAATCTGAGTTGGTCGAATATCTCATCGTTTTCGTCTATCACGCCGTCGCCGTTGGTATCATACTGTGCAAGGGCTTCAAAGCCGTTCTTGGCTTTTATGCCGTCTGCGAGCAAGTGATAATCTCCAAAAACCTCACTACCATCATCAATCGCGCCATTGTGATTTTTGTCAAGTGCCAGAATGGCATCCTTTCGAGTCCAGTTAATTTTCTCAGCAAAGCCATCACAGTTTAGATCAAAGTGAGCACCATATTTTTTCGTTTCTATATCAAAACCATTCTTATTTATGTCAAGTATTAATGGATCTACTTTTGCACCCTCGGCATTACCAGCATCACCAGCGGCTCCACCCATTCCATCACCTGCATTCTTGTCGGGATCCATATAATTGCCATCTTCATCGAAAGAATCCCTATATTCTTGAGCATCATCATTTGCATTATTATATGCATCATGCATTTCTTCGCAATCTTCATATGCGTCGCTAATTTTTTCCTCTAAACCATTAGTGTTAATTCCTGAAGCAGAAAGCGCAGATTCCAGTTCGCTTAGGGAATTAATTAAAGCCTTGATTTCATCTTCAGATGCGCCTGCATCTTTTAGTTGCTGCTCTAATGCAGCCCAGTCATCAACAGGTTTTTTGTTGCCAAGAGCATCCTCTATTTGGCGCTCTACATCTTTTATTTGATCAATATGTGCAGTTATGATATTCGTGCCTGCATTTAAACATTGATTTGCAATATTTAAAACCAGGACTGTATAATCAAGCGGTGTTCCATAAATGTCAGGTATAAATCCCACAAAACCAAATCCAGTTGCCAAGATATTGTTGGTTTCTTTCATTATATCGCTGACAATTTTTGCACTTTCGTATGTATCATTATTCTCCATTGCGTTATTATATCTATCGGATAAATCAAGCAAATTTGCAACACTTACGATAGCAAGATAACCATCAACCAAAAATGAGCCTGCCATATTTACATTATTGGTCAAAGTGCTTACCGCAGCTGCAACATGATTTAACGCTATTCGCACTGAAGCAATACAAGTAGGTCCAACCATCTCTTCAAATTCAGCAATATCCTCAAGGGTCTCAATAATGTACTCATCATTCATTTTATTTATCCTCCAAATTCTTGTTTAATGTAAAATGTAGTAATAAGTTATTTAACCTGAATATAAATCTCATAAGCAATATCCTTAGCATATGAAAATTTCAAACGCGCTCCATCGTTTGATAAAGGTGTATAACTAACATCACGCAACATAATTCCTGCATAATCTCGTTCATCAATTGTAGCTGCATAGTCCAGTTTTTCCATTAATTCTTCTAGCGGTGTTGCGAATGAAAGTCCCCCGAGTTCTAAGGGAATTACTTCACTATATCTGTTTGAGGCTTCTAGATATTCTTTTCGTATTTCAGTATTTGGATAGCCGTAATCAGTAGCAAAGCCAAGAGAGAGAATAAATATTTCCTTATCTTCAAGAACATCATCTATATCACAATCAGCTAAAAAAGCACTTCCAATTTCTTGACCTTGATACGCTAAATCAACACAGACGATTTTTTGGTCGGAAATTGAAGTTATATATTCCAAATTTGCATATGAAAAATCCTCTCCCAAATCTTTTATTGTGCATGGCAAGGAGAACTTACTGTTAAACAGCGTAATATTCTTAACAGCTTCATTAAAATCGAATTCCGATTGACCACTGCCTCGCTCGTTTTGAGCCACAGACGAACCGGTGGTATCCGAGTTGACTTCTGGATCTTGCGAATCTTTTGATTCTGCAACAGGTGTGCTTTGCAGTGCGCTCGAAACACTATCGGAAGCAGTGCTACTTACTTCGTTGCCGGCACATCCTGTGAAACTACATAGCAATGTTATCGTTGCTAACAGCGCAACCACCCTTTTGCTTTTCCTGTCAAGTCGATGTTTTAATTTGCTAAACATAATACACAACCTTTCTTTCATTCATAGTGCTTAAGACTTTTGCAAAATTCGGCAATGATCAACCCAAAAACCTTTTTTACTTTAACCCTTGTTTAAATTCTCATTCTTGCCTACCTTCAGCTAAGTTCTACTTCAAGGAGCAATAGACCAATGGTTCTTAACTTTTCCGGCAACAAGCATAAAACTCAACACAACAAACGAATATACCACGGCAACGAACAGATTATCATACCCCACAAATTTAAGTGCGAGACATACCATAACTTCTACCGCCGCAATATTCATCGTCCGTTTTTTGTATACCTTTTGCTCTATTTCATCTAACGGTTTGTTCCTATCCTCAACGGGAGATAGTACAAGCACAACAAGTGTTGCTGCTACCAAAACGGCATAGTATACCCAATCCGCTAAATGTAGATATTTCAAACCGATTGAAACGACAATCAGCATTATTACAGAAAAAACATAACAACTCAAAGGCGTTTTGGCATGATATCCGCCCGCAAACGATCTCAGCGGAATATAAGCCGCCATGAATACCGCGATCTCAGGAAACACACCGAAAATCAATCCGATAATCAAAGCGGAAGACACGTTGAGCACAGATGTCAGTATTTGATTTATACCGTATATGTATATCTCCGCGTCTTCCTCTTTGATCACGCCGCTATGAACAAGGTTGTTTACGATTTTGCCCGCCAGCCTTGCTAAAAGCTCCATAATCAGAACTTGCGGAGCTTTTTTGCATCTTTAGGCAGCTTCGGCTGGTAAGCAACAAACATACAAGTCGAATTAACATTGGCTGCTGTTGCCATCTTAGCTGCAGCTGCAATCGCCTTTTTAATGCCTATTGCTTTGGTAATTGCTTTTTGGTTTTTCATAACGAAACCGTCCTTTCTGTTTTGACAAGCATTCCATAACTTGCATAACATTATTCTATATAAAATTGGCTGATTTTTCAAGGAGTAAATCGTGAACTGTATATAAATCGAACGTGAACTGTAAAAAAACAAGCTCATGGGGTTATTCCCACGAGCCTGTTGTTCACAATTCAATCGACATAAAGAACAACTGTAACAGTAAAAATGTTGTTTTCAGGGATAATGTCAATCGTTCCGTCGTATTTTTCAACAGCTTCTTTAACGCTTGTCAATCCATATCCATGATTTTTCTTATCCTTTTTTGTGGTTATTACTTTGTCGCCAGATTTTTTTATCTCATTGATAAAGGGATTGGAGACCTTTATCAGCATCATTCCTTTGGAATAGTGTAAGGCTAAATCTATGAATTTGTTTTCTGGAACAAGCGAAACCGCTTGTAAAGCATTGTCTATCAAGTTGCCAAAGATAACGGTTAAATCAAAAGAGGAAATGTTCAACCCCTGCGGAAGAGTGGAGCTGACATTGACTTTCACTACGTTTTTCCTTGCGGCTTGCAGTTTGAAATTGACTATGCTATCAATTGCGGGATACCCGGTGTGTATTATTTCGCCATCTGAATTATAGACATCTGTTATGTCTGAGATATGTTGTTGAGCTTCGATAATGTTTCCGTTTTTAATATCTGTAAATATGGCTTGCAAATGATTTTTCATATCGTGCCGCAGAATGCTTGAATTTTCAAGTGAAACGTTTATAAGCTCCAACTGATTCTCATAATATTTGTTCTGTTGTTCCACAAACTCCTTTTCTTGTTTTTCCAGAAGTGATTTCGCCAATCTGTCAAATAAGAAAAACACGGTGGAGTTAATAATTAACACGGCAATGACTGAAAGCGTAATTTGATATATAACAAGTCCGTCGGATTGGAAAATCACCACAAGCATGAACAGAGATGAAACCGGTATAACCAAAAGCAACACCCAATATGACACAGGCAATGTGTTGCCATTCTTTATATTCTTAAATCCGCTAACCGCCATTGATACAACATATTTTAAAATATTTATAACTACGATTCCAAATATTGAATGGTAATCATTTGTTTGTGTAATTGAAAAACTAATGTATCCGGTTAGGGTAACAACCAGCATTTCTACTCCAGCCATAAAGATGTAAGTCAAAACATCTACAAGGAGTTTTTTCTTAATCGATGAGGAATACATAAACGTCAGCAAGAAAACCGATATAATATTCACTACAAAATTTGCTATAGGAACGTTTACAATTAGATATAACGAAGAAGTCAACACATAATATCCCACAAAAGCACCCACTTCAACACATCTTTTTACTATGCATTCTTCAAAAAATGCTCTCACCAGTTTATAGATTGAATATATTCCCAATGCCTGTGAAAACAGATAGGTTAACGTGTATAGCATAAACTCATTCATATTCCTACCCCTACTCCTTCCCACTCGGATATGATTTTCCGTACTTCCTTACGCCTGTCTCTGCTGACAGGTATTTTGTCGCCGTTCGACATGGTTATTTCTTCATATTTAATATGGTTTGTGTTGTTGTAATTTATAATGTAAGAACGATGCACTTGTAAAAATCCCGAATTGGATAGCTGCTTCATTACTTCCGACAGAGTGGATTTAAATTCATAGTTTCCGCTTGCTGTTGCGATTTTTATATCGTGGTCAAAGCTCTCAAAGTACAGTATATCACTAAATTTTATTCTAAATGCCCCCTGCTTATTTTCAAATGTAAAGAACCGTTCATTATTGTTTGAAAGCTGTATGGTCAAGTCAATCATTTTAAACAGCTTTTCTTTGTCTATGGGTTTTTGAAGGAAATTAAGAGGTTGTACATCAAAAAGTAGCCTATCATAACAGTTTTTGGCTGATATGTAGACAATTTTTATAACATTATCTTTCAGTTCCGTTCTAATGAGATGTCCAAGTTCCACGCCATTCATCTTAACAAGCTCGATATCAAGGATTATCAGATCGCAGCGATTTTTCCTTAAATATTCCCACAGATCCTCTGCGTTGAAAAAAGATTTAATATCGAGCTTTCGATTCCTAAGCTGTTGGTATTCAGACAAATACCCATTCACTTGATTGACTGTATCCTTAAAATCATCGCAAACAGCTATTCTTATCATATCCTCACCCCCATATCTTACATTATACCATATATTTCTTATAAAATCAATGTATATATCCGTGGAATGCGGTATAATAAAGATACTTAGGCAAGGATTTGCTTTCGCAAAATCTTCAAATACGGGTAATAACGCAACAATTCGGCTATATAATACGTTTTGCGACAACGTACATTTTCAAAACTGACGGCTGACAGACTTATGCCACAAGGTTAAGTCCGGCAACGCATTTCTTCTTCATCTCCATAGAGGAATGAACATAACGGTTGAGCGTGATGTTTACATTTGAGTGACCGAGTAGCTCGCTCACGGTCTTAGCGTCAAACCCGCTCTCAATGCAGACGGTAGCATAAGTGTGGCGGATCAGATGAAAATTAGCGCTGCGAACGCCGCATTCTTTCAGAACCGCTTTAAAGCGGTTCTGCATGGTGCGTGGTTCTACAGGTTTGTTAGTTCCCGAAAGAATATAGCCAGACCATCTGTTTTGTTTCAGAATATCCAGGACAAATGCAGGAAGCGGAATATCTCTCACCGAGGTTTTGCTCTTGGGAGAGGTAACTATGATCGCCGTTCTGCCTTTGCTGGATTTATCGGGAACACGCTGAAGCGCTTTAGAAACGCGGATAACTCCGCTTTTAAAATCAATATCATTCCATGTAAGCGCGCAAAGTTCCCCAATGCGAAGCCCCGAATACATTGTCAGCAGTATTCCCAGATTGCTTTCGGTGAGATTGCTTCGGAGATAATTCTGTAACCTGCCGCGCTCGTCCTTGTCAAACACCTCGGCTTCCTTGCTTTCAGATTTTGGTATGGAAATATTCCGCATAGGGTTTCGGTAACCGTATTCTCGCTCCGCGTACTTCGCCACAGAGCGCATTACAACAAGAATATCGTGAACACTTTTTGCCGACAAACCGCCGAAACCGTTCACCCTGCCGAATTTCAGCTTGTGCTCCGAAAACTCATTTATAACAGGCGTGCCGAGTTCGTCGTATCCGATATTCCCGAAATAGGGTATAATATGCTTGCCTATCAGCTTTTCATAGCAACAATAACTGGAATACTTGACCCGCAGCTTAGCAGACGTAAGCCATTCCTCGCACAGCTCTTTAAAGGTTTTGTCACAGACGATACGCTCCGGATTTCCCGAGTCGGTATATGCATAAAGCATTTTTTCCTTTATCTCGGCAAGGCTTTTCGCATACAGATATCTGTACTTAATTTTGCCTTTGTCATCATATCCGAGTGGAATTCTCCCCTCAAAACGACCGTCTTTTCTCTTGTAAATATTCATTGTGTTTCTCATTTTTGCTTCCTTTCTGACGCTTGGTCTGACGGCTGAAATATTAATTCAGCCGCAAAATAGATTAGATTTTTTACAAATTTGGGCTTTACAAATAGTGTTTAATGTGATATAATAATGCAGATAGTCTGCGCTTAAATTATAGCGTATACCACAAAACCGCAGTATAACAGCGTTCACATAATTGAAGAATTTACGAAATAAAAGCAAGTACGGATATTTTTCAGCGTACTTGCTTTTCATTTCAAAAAATATCCGATATGCGGATTATAAATCTTAAGTTGCGTTTTTTCTCGTCTTGGGCGGACGCTTTTTGGACACGACTTCCTCACTCATTTCCTCAAAGCTATCTGTAAACTCCATCGGAACAGGTTTGAGAGGAAACCTCTCCAGCACAGCTGCCTCAACCTCTTTGCTGTCGGCATATTGCACCTTACGCTCGGATTTTTCCTCAATCGAATATGCGTCCTCAAATTGGATACCCCACTTGAAGAACAGCTTTAAGCGTGTTTTCATCGGGTGACAGCCCGTTTTCATCACGATGAAGTGACCTTTCGGCATGGACTTCAGCTCGTCCACGGTCATCAGCGGACGTTCTATCATCTGCAATGACCTCGATGAGCCGTCCTTGCTTGCGGAACGCGATACCGAGCCGCTGAGAACGGTCTGCTTTCCGAGGTTCTGAGACATCGTCTCGGCGGTCTTGGAATTGGGCGCGAACGCTCCGAACAGAGTGCATTGGCAGTTGTCCACAATAATTTCTGCCCCCTCTTTGCCGTAAGTTTTCTCAAACTGCGCAAGCGATTGTATGATTGCCACAATTGAAACCTTTCGAGAACGTGATGCGGAGAATATCATCTCCAAGCCGTCAACTTTAGGAAGTGTTCCTATCTCGTCCATGTAGAACATTACGCGCTTTTCAAGCTGACCGCCCTTTTCATCGGCAACAGTTAAAATCTCGCGGTAGAGCTGCTGAAAAATCAACGAGATCAAAAAGTGCTTAGTGGCATCCTCCTCTGGTAGTACAAGATATATCGCGGATTTGTGATTGCAGAAGTTCTCAACATCAATACTCGTATCGAAACAGAGAATTTGTTCGAGTTCCGAATCAATAAACGAGTTCAATCTTGACAGCGCGGTAGACATAACACTCGCCATTGCCTGATCTGACGAATTGAGTGCCGCGCCCGCAAACCACCTCGCCTTATGTTCGCCGGGCAGCTTATCGATCAGCATTTGAAACCGCGACACGCCTTTCGTTCCGGACGGCGCGAGCAGGTCTTGAATGAGCTTGAACACGCTGATAATATGCCTTTTTTCGGGCGGGCAGAATTCCGCGATAAGTAAAATTACCGCCGTCAGCAAGCCCTCCGCTGCTTCATAGAAAAACGCGTTCTGTCCCATATTTGACACATTTCCGTCCGCCGAAATTATAGTTTTGGCGGTTATTTTTGCGAACTTTTCGGACTTTGCCTTATACTCTAACTTGCCCTCTATCTTGTATAAATCCATATATTTATTCACAAGATACAGCATATTGTACCCGCTGCTGCGGGTGGGATTTCGCAGGTCGATAACCGAAATTTTGTAACCGTAATACCTCTCGGCAATGGTCGCGGTGTTGCGGTAAAGGTCGCCTTTGCTGTCGGTGGTGACAAACGACATTCCCGCCGCACAGCAGTATTCGATATTGGGGTAGAGGAAGTTTGCGGTTTTGCCGACGCCGGACGCGCCAATCATCAGCGTGTGGATATCCGCGTCGTCAACGAGCGCGGTCATTCCTCCCACTGTTTCGTGACAACCGACTATCAGACCGTCCACGCTCGGGAGCTGTTCGCCTTTTCGCCATAACTTAGGAGTATAGGGGATATGCTTGTAGGTCTTTGTAACCTCTCCGTGAGTCGCGAACCTCGCCGTGCCGTGCTGCCCGTTGCCTACGGGCTTGTTCGGAATTCCCTTGAGAGAATAGTGGTCGCCGATTACGGCAATCAGCGCGACTACAAGAAAAAAAGCTCCGCAGATACAGAGCAGCAGGATTTGTGTTTGGTTCATAACTACCTCCCCATTTAACAGCTCATTACTTGCGAATATTGAGGCTCGTCCGAGGGTTCTTCCTCGGGCGTTTCTTTTTGCTCGGCACGTTGAACAAGCGTTTCTTCGATTGTCAACCTCAAAGCACAGTCCGCGATATCGAACAATTTTCGCGCTGTTATTTTCAATTCATCAGCTGTCTGTGAGACACAGCGAAGTCGCTCTACACCGTCATTTACGGCACTTCTCAACTTGTCGGATTTTACGGAAATGCCGCCCTTGTCAAGGTAACATTTGTACTCGTTTGCGAGCCTGTTTTTCATCATTTCCGGCGGAAAATTCTCGCCTGAAATCTTCAGAAAATGAACGCTTGCGGCAACAGAAAACTCCGCCAATCGAAGGTAATCGGCGGAGTTGTAAATCGAAATTAAGTCGGCTGAAATTCGCTTTGGATTGATTTTTGTTTCACGCAAATTTGCGGTTAAATCCAAATATTTTTCCTTGCGTTCGTGCGGAATAGAGGGCAAAAATTCCGCACCGTTATGCGCTTTCAAGTCATCGTTCCAATCCTTGTTTTGCGGAAGAATTCTGAAAACATTTGCGTGATTTCTCGCGCGAATAATGTCTCGCAAACGCTCGGCGGCTTCGATTCCACCCTCGTCATTGTCGGTGCAGATATAGATGTTTTTCAAATCCGAGTGGCTCTCCAAAGCCTTTAGCAGTGCGCTTTCATACACGCCATTCATGGCGATATAGCTATGATTTTTCCAATCCTTTTGGCAGAGCGTGATGAACGACAGCATATCGATCGGCGCCTCAAAAACAAACAGCTTCTCATCATTTCCGAAATGAGAGAAGCTATAATTTGTATCCGAACCCGCGACCGTTATGCGAAACGTTTTTCCGAAGCTGAGTGTGGAGCGCACCGAGGCTTGCTTTGGAGTTCCGTTCTCGTCCAATCCAACGAACACAACATTGTGATATTTTCTGTCCTCGTAGATTTTGTGTTCGTGAGCGAAGTGCGATATTATCTGCGGATCGATAAATCTTTGCTTTGTCAGATACGCGAAAACCCGCCGCATATCCGAGTTGGGTTCGGGCAGCTCAAACGGTTTCACAATAGAGGCGGAAGGCTCACACGAAATAGTATTCACGGTCTGCGTGGAACAATGACCGCCAAGCAGTTCGATCACGGAATCTTGAAAAGAGAAACCAAGGAACTCCTGCAAAAATTTGACTGCGTAACCGCCGCGCTGATTTTTGTGATCGTACCACTTGCCGCCGCTGATAGTAACGCTGTCATGCGTTCCGCTCCCGTCCGTGTAGATCTACTTATAGGTCGAGCCGACACGTTTCATGCGTTCACCGCGACGTTCCAAGTAAGACACCAAGTCGGCGGTATTCGCACGGTAAAGATCATCATCGGAAAAATTGACGTAGGGCATAAAACTTCCTTTCTCCAAAATAAAATAATTTTATATTGGTTACTTAACATTGTAGGCTCATGATGAACCTATCCATAGGCCACCGACAGGGCAGAATTCGTCCTTGTCAGTAACTGTTTTTCAAAAAAATTAGGGCGGATGACTCAACAAATATAAATTTGACGAGTTGCCGCCCGATTGTCTGTATCTGCGCTCGTGCCGAAGATATTTTGCTTTTTCGAGATCTCCGAGCGCGCGTTTTACGGTGCTTCGGGACATTTTCAAGTCCGCAGCGATTGTGCTGATAGCGGGGTAGCACGATCCGTTTTCATCGGCACGGTCGCGCAAATACATATACACTGCGATTGCGCGGTGCGGTAGATTTGTGGAATAAATTTCGCGGTTATTTAACAATCTATCACTCCCCAAATTGTTGATTTTCCAACGGATTTTCTTTCATGCCGAGCGCTTGTTTCTTGCGGCGGATCGCAGCTTTCAGCTTGTGCTCGGTGCGGAGTTTCTGCCCATGCAGACTGCGATTATAATCATCGGAAATAAGTTTGCCGAACGAGAACAGCATGGAGAACACGGCGTTTTGCGCTGCCGTCAGATTATATCTGCTGCTGTTTTCCAAAAATGCTTGAGCATACTCATTGCCCAACTCGGCGGAATGCTTTATATATTCGATACCCAAATCCCGATTCGCGTCGCAGCCTGTTCCGCTGAACGTCATCATACCGAGCCTATATAAAATCTTGTCATCGGGGTTGTCGTTCGCAATTTTGGAAAAACCGTTATAAGCGTTTCTAAAATAATTCTCAGCTTGCTCCGAATTTTTCTCTACTCCAATCCCGTCACGAAGCATTTTTGCAGTTTCATAACAAGCGTAGGCGTTATCCTGATCGGCGGATATTTTAAACCACTTGAATGCTTTTGTATAGTCTTGTTCCGCGCCGTATCCGAGCGCAAACATCTTCCCGATTCGGTACTGCACATAAGGCTTCAAGCGTTTGGCTGTCGGCTCGATTTCAAGAAAGCCTTGAAGAGCCTTTTGAAAATATTCATTGGCTTTAAGGATATTATCCTCGCCGAGCAAGCCGTTTCGATACATCTTTCCGAGGTCATTGAGCGCAAGAATATTTCCTTTCTCGGCTTCGGCACGGAACAACTCCAACGCTTTTGGAATATCGTGATTTTTATATAACTCGGTGCAAGCGGATTTATACTCCGCGGTCCACTTGATATATAATCCGCTTGATGATTGAGCCTCTCTGAGGTTTTCCTCTTCGACTTCCACGAACATCTCCGAATTAAGTTCTTGTGCTGGACTATCCATTTCCAACACTGCTTGAATCACAGCGTTTTTGATCGACTTAAAAACTTTGTTTTCCTCCAACGGCGGGAACTTCTGCACGGCACTCGTATAGGTTTCATACTTCTGTTGTTCCAGATTACACCACTCGTCATACATCTTCTTCAGCACGGAATTTTTCGCGAGTTCTGCGACTACTTGAACAACGGTTTTCTTGACATTCGGCTGCAAGTATCCATAAACTTTTTTGCCCTTGGAATTTTTGAGCTGCGATTGTAGTTTCAAAACAAGTTGTTCGAGCTGCGGATCAAACTGATTATTATTTTGCAGTTCGGACAGCATATTTTTCATCACATTATCCGCTTCGGAGCGCAGCTTATCGCGCACGTCGGTCTGCTGCTGGTACAGATTTTGCAATTCGTTTCGAAAAATATTATTTGCAACGACACTTCTTATTTTTTCTATCCCCGATTTTGTAAGATACCCTTGCCTTGGATCGCTTGAATATACGATTAAATGAATATGCGGATGGTGCGCCGTGTTATGAAACGCCGCATACCAACGTAGCTTATCCAAATCAATCTTCTGCGCCTCCGCTATCGCTCCGATGTTTTTCAAAATCAAGTTTTTCCATATATCGGGCGAGGTATATCCAAGCCTTTCGGCGTCGTCCCTTTTCAACGAAACAACATGAGTCCACACATTTCCGGGATGCTCCGCAATATTTTTCTGTGCTTGTGATAAAATAATTTCATCATCGCTGTCGGAAAACAATCCGTGCTTTCCGATTTTTTCAACGCCCGGACGCTCCGCAAGATATTTTATAAAAATTTCTCTATCGGTTATTCGATCGAAGTTGCGCTCGATCAGCTCGGCGATCAGTTCCGAAGCGTTTTCTTTTGTGGGATTTATTTTGTAATCGTCGTATTCATGCGTTTCCTTGCCGTCGGGAAAAGCGTTCAGAAGCTGTTCTATAAGCTGCTGTTGATTTTCCGTTGCAGGCTTGATTTTTTCTTTCGGAGAATAAATCGCGACAGTTTCCCGCATAGCGATATATTTTACAAGATTGCCTCGTTTTACTGAAGCGCCTTTTTTCAGATATCTGCTTGTGACAATTACTCTCGGCATTAGTCCTCCCGCTGAAATTTGACGGCACTCTCAAAATTTATCAGTCCGTTAATGTGGCGAACCTCGTCGACGCACATTTTATGAAGCTCCGCGACCGTATCATCGTCAACCTCATTTGCCGCGGCGATCATATGCGACAGTTTTCCAAGCTCCACCGCTATTTTGAAAAGATTGCGGCTTATTCTTTGTTCGGAATTCAACACGACCGAATCAAGCATTGAAGTGAGCAGCGGAGAAATATAATTGACGCTTTTGCTTGCGCAGATATATCCCGTGTAAAACTTCACAGCCTTTTCTATAAATTCCGAGCGCGAGGAGCAGTTATCGGATTTATAGAGCATATTAACCGTATCCATGCTTTGTGGCGTGATGTATAACGCAAATTTTTGTTTGTCCGACCCCTCGATATTTGCCTTAACACTGCCGTTTTCGTTCTCGGAATGCGTGATTGACTCCCCTTTTTTTGAATTGTTCATATTTTGACCCCTTTTCATATTCTTCGTAATATCCCATTGCGGCGGGCTTTGCCCGACGCGGTAAGCTTTCGAGCGGCAGTAAAGCCGCCCGAAATTTAACCTGCATCAAAATTATACCCCCGAACCGCCCTCACCCCGCTCGCAGAGACGTTTCGCAAACTCCACGAAAACCGCCCCAAATCGGCTCGAGAACAGCTCGGAGGTAAACGTACCCTACCGCCGTGCCAAAATCGCACACAGCGCGACACAGCCGTCTCAAAATCGGTCACGGCTGGTTGGTTGGCTTGGCATGGGTGGTTTTGGGTTTTATTGCGCTCTGCTCCCTTGCAGTCATGTCAATAAAATCGCGCACGTTCTGCGGTACGATCTTGCCGTAAAGCTGCTCGGCGTATGCCGAGAGCTGCTCGTCAAGCGAGGCTTTCTTCTCCGACAGATACATTTTCAGCGCCTGAACCTTTTTATCGTCAAGCGTAATTGTTACCGTGTTTTTCATAGCCATACCCCCTAAAAAAATGATATTTCGATCTTCATATCGTCCTCAACTTCCTGCTGAGTTATCGTGTGCGGCTCGGCGAATTGCTGGACATATTTCTCGCATTGCGCGTCCGTCAAAGAGCAGAAGTCCTCGCCGTTATCGCCGCAGATAAAAAACGGTCCGGCAACGATTCCATCGTTGAACCGCCTGTTTCCCTCCATGCCGAGGAGTTTCGCTTCCTCGTTTCCGACCATCACTACGCCGCGCTCATGGAGGAAATATATCGGCTCTATCAGACCGCCGACCGCATCATGGATTGACTTATAATCGTCACCGATTTCTGTTATATATGCGGGCTTATTCGGCTCAACCATAACAACTTTCATGTACATTTTTTCCTTTCGAATTAAAATAATCTGAGCCGAAAATCTTCCTCCGGCTCGGCCTCTACCTGTTCTGTTTCGGAACATTCATCATCGAAACCCTCACCGATTTCCTCGTCATCTTCGGGATCGCAGACGGTCAGATTATCATTTATCCGCCGTGTACTTTCCGGATTTCGTATCTTGATCGCCGCGCTCTCGAAGCTCTCAAGGTATCTGTCAAAGTGTTCGTACAACCGCATAGTTAAGAAATCGTCCGCCGCTATTGCTTGCCGCAAGTTCTCCGCATAATTGATTATCGCAGACAAGCACCATCGCTTCCTTTGCTGTTCGGACAGGCTTGGGAACTGCTCCCGAACGAATTTCAAGTTCTCGTCCGCGTCAATAATCTCCATCGCTTTACAAGCGTTTTCGCGAATCTCATTGGGGCGAGCCATGTAGCCTGGATCGACCTCCGGAGGCGTTTCTCTGTAGTAAACCTCGGGCAATCCTAACAGCGAATTTTCCTGTTTTGCGAGCTGCTCCTTGTCATAAAGAATATGATTTCTCACCAAGTTCAAGTTGGAACCGTCCGCCCAAGACGGATCAAAGCCGCCTTTGGTGAACAGTTCATACCATCGAGCGTAGTCATTTTCAAGTGCCGCAGCGTAGTCGGTTTCATGATTTTTTTTGCTCATAATGACATCTCCGGTGAATGTGATTCGAGCTGCTCCTGCGACTGTGCAAGCTGCAGCTCGCGCTTATCGTAGCAGTACATATAGCAGTCGTAGTTGGCGCGCTCGGGGCGACATCGAAGGAGAAAAAGGTGGTCATCGGTTTCCACGGAAAAGCCGTAGCTCTCATTCAAGTTAAGGTTCTGATGAGTGGCGCAGTAATGCTGCATTCCACTTCTGTTCTTCAGCAATCCGTCCTTGCGAAGTTCATTCACAACATCGTTTAATTACGATTTAAAAGCATTATCTTTTAAATCTCCGCGGTTCTCCCACCACGTTGAAAAAAACTCGTTATCGCTCCCGAAATCCATTCGCAAATGCCCCACGCAGGCGTTTCGAAGCGAGGTGTCGCAGTCCGAATAAAACATGGAATGTTGTTCCGGAACGGCACATTTTATCTGATATTTCATGAAATACCTCCCATTTCAAAATCCGAGGTTTGCTCCTGCTCGGGAGCCTCCACCACCGAGAACAAGTGACCTCCGCGCTTTGAGACAACACCGTATTCGGTAAAAGCGCACTCGTTCGCGGCAATTATTTTTCTGCGAATTCGGCTGTGCAAGCGCCTTTCAAAAGCGATCTGTCAAAATCGGGCAGGAGCATTTCCGAAAGATATTTCTCGCCAAATTCGGAAACGTGATTGACCGTCCCGTCAAACTCATAGCAGTCAAGATCGTTAAGTATGGCGTTGATCTTATCCCAATCGCGCCACAGCTCATGCTCGAGAACCGCCTTGAACTTTGCCGCGTCCTCGCGGGATAATTCGGAATATCTCCGCGCTATATCGTTCACCGCATAGATATTTTCCATGCTCTCAAAGCAGACGTCGGATATCTGCGGAATCGCCGATTCAAAGCCAACATATACACATTCGTCAATGTGTTTTTCACCGACCTTTTCCGCGAGTTGCCGCATATATTCCTCATCAGCGGGGAGCGTCAGAACCTCAGAATCCTTTTCGGAAACATCTTCATTCTCGGCGGGATTTCCCGTAATTTCAAGTCGGAAAATCCAGTTCTCCATGCGCTCGGGAAGTTCTTCACCATATACAAGGGTAGGCTCGTAGGAATCCGGTATCGCGTAATAACCGTCGATGAAAACTCCGCCCTCGCGTTCCATCATTGCGCGTCCGACCTTATCGGGTTCAAGCAGATCGTACAATTCATCGGGAACGTCCTCGAGACCCTCGAGCATTTCATTCTCCAAAACGATCTCGCCGTATGCGTATACATTTTTGCACGGATAAACGGGTATAGTCTGGAGATTATATGTGCTGTTTATCGCTTCGCCTATTGTGCCAAACCCTCTTTTCAAGAGCGCGCGGTAGGCGATGATCGATGTAAAATCCTCTTTGTCCGCGAAAAAATCATCAAGCCGTTTTGCGAGGAAATTCAGTTCTTCAAGCGTCGGTTCTTCCGAGAATTCGTATCCCACGAACTCGGGAACCTCGTCGCATTCCTCGATCCTCAAAAAAGTTTCCCCATAGATTTTCGCCCTGTCCAGCGCATCAATAACATCGTTTCTATTTGCCGGAAGCAACACATACGCGACCTTGCCGCCATTAGCTCCGAGTTCTTCTATTGTTATTTCAAGCGTTGTTACGCTCCTTTCCGTCCGCGATCCACTGTCCCGTGTCGTCGCGAACACGTCCGCTGCTGTCTATCGTCAGCTTTTTGCCCTCGGAGAGCGCAAGGTGTATCACCTTGCAATCCTCCGCGGTCGCGCCGATATAGGTTCTGCTGTCATAATTAAATTTCTCTGTCATGTTACATCCCATTCAGATATTCGTAAACTTTGGGGATCGAATATTCAATATTTCCTGTGATTATATATTGTGGAAATTCCTCCGAAACGTTTTGAAGAGCCATTTTAAGCTGTTCAAAAGAAAGCCCGTCAAAGCAGTCGCAGAACGCTTCGTAATCAAAACCACGCGTTGAACGCGTGGTATGCACTTGCCCTTCAAGGGCATAATACCGACTTGTGCCTGAAGGCACACTGAAAAGTCTGGCAACCGCATCTCATTTACAGCAGCCACTCAAGTGGCTGTTTCTTTTTGCTTACTGGTTCTTGCTACCCGTAAACGGGTCAATATACTCTTTCAGTGTTATTTGATCGTTTGCTATATCTTCTGTAAGTTGGTTTCTTATGTATTCTTCTATTGCCTTTTTGTTCTTTCCTACTGTATCTACGTAATATCCTCTGCACCAGAAATGCCGATTCCCATACTTGTATTTCAAATTTGCATGCCTATCAAATATCATCAATGAGCTCTTTCCTTTTAGATACCCCATAAACTGCGCTACACTTATGTTCGGTGGTATTTCCACCAACATATGTATGTGATCCGGGCATGCTTCTGCTTCGATTATATTCACTTTTTTCTGTTCACATAATGTTCGCAGTATTTTCCCTATATCTGCTTTCAACTGCCCGTACACTACCTGCCTTCGGTATTTCGGTGCGAATACTATGTGATACTTGCAATTCCACTTCGAATGTGATAAACTATGATTGTCATTCATTTGACAGTCCTCCTTTTGATATTCATGTGGTTGCCAAACCCACTTCTATTATATCATAGGAGGGCTTTTTACTAAAGTCTTTTATTCCACCGCTTCAAGCGGTGGTTTATTTTTGCTAAAGCTACAATCAAATATTTTGGTTACAAAATCCGCGCCTACGTCCAATAAAAATATTTTCGTCACCTCCAAAACAGCGGCGCCCGATTTAACGAACGCCGCCTTGTTTACTTGTCCGAGAAATATAAACTCTCCGCTATAAGATTTGCGCCCAATTTAAAGCCGTTGCAAAACCCGTCAATAACGATCTCAGTCTGCATTGCCGTGTGTGCGTCACATAAAAGCTCCAGCTTTTTCTTCTTGTCATCCGGCAACAATGCTTGAATTTCGCGGTATAGCTTTGTAAACTCGTTCTGCCATTTTTCGTATTCCTCGTTCTCAAATTTGCACGAATCTGCAGGGTGAACCTCTCCAAGAAATATCCCGCGAATGTATTTTCGGTGCATTTTTCCGTCTCCTTTCTCAACGGACAGTATACCACATCGGGGGCGGGAAATCTATCGCCAAAACCAACAAAAATCAGATATTTATTATCGTCCAGACATACGTTGGCGCGGTCAAAGTGAACACCAGACAGGCGAAAAGTATCGCGGGAGCAGCCCATTCGAAGTGTCCACTCTTTCGATAGTCAAAATACGCGAGACCGAGTTTAGCAAAGAAAAACACCGCCAGAATCACATCTATGATCGGGAACACTACGTTATTTACAACGGTTTTGATTTGCGAGGAGGCCGTAGTCCAAGTACCTTCGATCGCACCCGCGACATCTCCGTCAGCGAATGCAGATATGGACATTACGGACATTGCGGCAATCATAATGATCGCCATAAAAATAACCCTTGTGGTTTTCTTTTTCATAAAAAATCATCCTTTCTACTCAGTGCGACGGACTTACGTGCCAGTCGTCAAAAACATTGCCCTTAATCGTTAAACTGTCGGTCAGATTTGCGGAAAGCATTCCTGTGGGAGTCCAACAGTCGATTGCCCAAGTGTAAACTTTGTACGAACCATCGGGATACCAAATCGGCGTGAAGTGCGTCCGATTATTATAGGTGCTGTACTTATTTTTTCGGAATTCGAGCGCGCCGCCCGTTCTCTCCAACAGCCGCCAATAGGTTTGGTAATAAAATTCGGGGAAGTAGGCGACGGCATTTTGCAAAGCGGTATGCTCTCCGTTCCCCGAAATTGAAGCGGTAACTTTTTCGTTGATTCCATAACCCGATTTCATGGTTCTGCCGACAGCGGTCGGATTCTTTTCATCACAGGTGATACGCATATTCGCGCTCATGGAAACCGAGTAGGAATTGGTGTAGAATTCCCATTCGCCCTGATCTTCCCAATAACCGTGATCCTGCCAATACCCGCCCGTAGTGCCGTCCGCATAGCGAATTGAGTGCCAGCGCCAGCGCGGAATCCATACCCAATCGGGAATCCACCGCGCTCTCCAAACGCTCCATGCTGCCGAGGTTTTTTGCGGCTTGTTGGGAACACTTACCGCGCGGAAGCTGTCGTTTCGGTCGTCGGCGGTCGGATCTGGAGGGGGATTTTTGTTGAGATCAACGATGCTCGCCGTAATATTGGTTTTGCTCGCGGACGCGCCGCCCGTCACCGTGACCTTAATGTTGACTGTCTGCTCGGTATTGGGAGTGTGCCACTTGCACCATACCAACTGCGAAGCGCCCTTTGGATATACGATATTCCCGACCGTATATACTTTATTTTTTATATAAAACCGTACGGTCACGGGGTTGTCGGGAGAGTGTTCGCCGCCCGTTACGGTAATGCTTGTATAAACATCGGTATCGACGCGATATTCGTAATCGCTCGAGGTTACCTCGACTTCTTCCTCCGGCTCCTTGAACGAAACGATTCCGACTCCGAGATATTGAATAATATCGCTGTCGGTCATATATGAGTTTTTCGAACCCGTCCAAGCGATATATCCGAGATCGTCCTTTTCAAGAAACATCGCAAGCGGCAGATTTTTATGCGAGAGAGGACCCATTTTATTGATCATCTCGCCGCCCGTCTGCATATTGTACAAAGCCGCCTCGGTAGCCGTCATCGCAGTTCTTATGCCGTTGAACGTGATATACATGATCGGCTCGACCATCAATTTATAATCGCCGTTTGTCAGATCGTCAAACTCAATTCTCGTATGCTCGGCTATACGCTTTACAACCTGTTCATCTGTAAAATAGCTGCGAATTTCCTCAATGCTTGCTCCTGAACCGTCACTGATAATTGTAGGTAGAGGCTCTGTGGGATTGATAAAAGTGTAGGAGGAAGTAGTCGCGGAAAGCGCCGTTCCGCCTACATATTCTGCCTTACTTACCTTTCCGAAGTGAAGAGCAATATCTGACGCATTTGTATTTGTGTAGTCTATTGACGCGGATTTCACGGCACCCGTTTCGGCATCAACAATGGTAACGCGAACTCCGTCGTTACCGGGATTCCAGAAATTTTCGGAGCTTCCGTCCTTTAAACCACCGCCGCCGTTGTCGATATTGGGATCGCCTTCAGCAAATGCAACGATCTGCAAACAGAAAAATGCCGCCATAGCTGCGGCAATTATTCTTATGAATTTTTTCATTTACACCTCCAAGAAAATAAGCGCCAAGTTATTCACTCAGCGCTTTTATTGTTTATCCGAAGTAGCCTATTTTGTTGCCGTTCTGATACATCTCGTTATCGGTGTATCCGATTCCTCCGCCGCCCTCATCTTTTATCCAGCCGAATCCGTTGATATAAATCATACCGTCTTTTCGGTCACCGTGTTTGGGAGTATCCGAAGGAGTTTCCGGCTGCGGCTTGACCTCGGTCTGCTCGGGTTCGTAAGTCGGCTCTTTGTCGGGGTTGGTGAGCATTTCCTCGTCCTCGATCTGCGGGGGAGTGGGCGGTTCGTTCTGCGGAGCGCTCTCCGTTTTCTCGGGTTCGGGGAAATTCTGCTCAATTTCGATACCGCCGTTTTCAATAAATTCAGCATTGATTTCTTCGGGAGCGCTGTCCGCTGCGCCATTGTCGGGTATGATTGTGCTTTCCGCAGGCTTTTCTATCTCAATAGACCTGGATTCCTCACGTTTTGCGGTGGATATCTCCACACTTATCGGGGGTGTTGAGCTTGTATCGGAAGTGTAGGGAGCCGTTGCCTCGGGTTCGGGTGCGAACCTTGTTGCTATAAGTATCGCGAGTGCCGCGCACAGTACCGTCCCGCCGCCTACCGCCAGACCTCTTTTTGTTTTCATTGTCATAAAATCACTTGTCCTTTCATGTCGGCGCTTTGCTGTTATCTGCATTTTACCATATCGTGAGAATTTTATCCAGTCAAAAAAATGTTTTCTACAGATACAACAAAACTTTTTCTTTTTCCTGTGTATATTCATCAGAATTTCGGGGTGTACTTGGACTTCACGCAGAGCCGGATTTTCATCGGCGGCAAGATATCTCCGCAGAACGAAAGCGGGACTTCCAGCGTTATATATGACGTTGCCGAGAACTGCGGGATATCTCCCGATGTCGGCGCGAACTGCGCGTTATCCACATTCACGGAAAGTCCGTAGACTGCATATTCCGTTCCGTCAGAGTTAGTCTTGACGTGCTTTCCGCCGCTGCTGTGCAATCCGAGCAGTTGATCCAGCCGTCCGTAAACGTCGCCCGTAGACACCGCCGCGCGCCATGAATTTCCCGAAAATCTGTACCCGCCCGAATATCCCTCGCGAACGCCGTCATAGACGTTGCTGTAATTTCCGACCGAGGTCGCGATCACCGCCGACTGTACCGCATCCTTAACTCCCGCCGATATAGTAATCAGTCGAATTATCTGCCACAGCACAACAAAAAACATCATTCCCGCAAGCGCGATAACCACCGCTAAAGGCGCGGAGGAATAGGCTTTTTTAGAGCGAAGTAATTTTTGGATTTTCCTCACGATTTCCAATAAACTTCACTCCTTCCGCTTGCTTTCGCGGTCAGCGTCACTGGAAAGCTACCGAACTCGCCAAAGCCTATATCAATTTTATAAGTGCAAGTGACCGTGAACTCCTGATTTAATTGTACCTTGCCCGACCGTGACCACTGTATTGTCGGCTTGATCCCCGTGCGTTCCGTAAGTACCTGCGCCCTTGCTGTGGTTTCCGATCCGATCCGACCGGATATTTCAGCTTCTCTCACAAGCTCGTCAGCGTAATTGTCAAGCTGGATTTTCGCGGAGACCACGGGCGCTACCGCCATAATAAGCGCAATTACCATGACCACAACGAGAACGACGATCACGATGTCAAAGTAGCCCTCGCCGCGTTTGCTTTTCAATAATTTTTTCATTCGCACCTCCGTCATGCCATAGAACTGAGCGAGTCGAGAAGCTGCATTCCCATAACCACAAGGTAAGTGAGCAGGAAAAGCATTAACATTCCGAAGCTGAAAATACGGATTTTCGGCGGAATCTTTGCCGCCTTCGCCTTGAGCCTTTGGAGTTCGATCAGCTTGAAATCATGCGCCAGCATTTTGAAATATACTGCGCTGTCATCACCTCTGATGACCGATACCAAACCGCGAACAACATCGGATAACTGTGCCGAACCGATACGCGCCTCAAATCTCGTCAAAGCCGCTTCATAGCTTGAACTACGCATATCCGCGCAGGTCACGTCAAGCTCGTAAGCGAAATGCACTCCCGCGTGCTTTTTGAAATTCTCCATGATCGACAGAACATCACGGCTCGTTTTCAGTTCCTGTTCGACCGTAGCCACAAAACGGGGGAGTTCCTGCTCGATAGCGTCACGTTTTTCACGCATTTTCTCGTCCGCTTTTCCGTTCTCGCGGAAGTAGATCGCAACGGCGAGAATTATGAAAAACGGAATTAAAAGCGGCATAAAGAACGCGCACGGAACAGCCAAAAGTGCGATACAAAAGGCTTTCAGAAACGCAAGTGCCGTAAAGGTTTCGGGCATCATTTTAATTCCCGCCGACTTCAAGGTGCTTTCCAGACGAGATTTTTTGTACTTATCCATCGGAATAATTTTTCCGAGCTTCGCCGCGATGCCGAGCAGTATCGCCTCAATGGATTTCGACAGTTTTTTGTCGTTTCTGCCCGTATTCATAACCGCTTGAGAGGTCTTGAGATAAGGGATTTTCAGTGCGTTGGCGAGAAGCATAAACAGCCCGACAGCGAGTGTAATTCCGAATATGATCATTAAAAATTCCATTCAGATCCCCCCTTATCGCTTATATTCAATCGGCTTGGTCAACTTAATGACGATAGCCGTAGATATGAAAATTCCAACCGCCGAAATCGCCAACACGATCTGCCCGACAACAGTATTCATCAGCGAATTGAACCATACCTTGTTAAGCATATATAACAGCGGAATGTTGCCTATAACCAAGAACGCCATTGAAATAAATTCCTTGCGCGGTCCGGTGATCATATATTCGAGGTCGGCGTTCACCACGCGCATATCCGACAGCTTGTTCACAATCGGGGTAAGCGTCGACTTCAAGCTGCGGTCTGTCTGACAGAGGATCAAGCTGTCGCACCATTCGTGAAAAACCTCGTTGTCGATTTTGGTTTTCATATCCAAAATTGCGGCGGTAATGTCGGGATTTGACAGCTTGATTCTGCTGATAAAATTCTCGAAAACTGCCTTGACAGGCGCGTTAAGGTAGTGAACGTTTTCCTCAATGGAAGTGATTATATCTTCGTTACGCAAATAAGCCGTTGTAATTATGGACAGCGCCGTTTCCAACTCGGAAGATATTGCCTTTTTATAGTTGGTAGCCGTTGTTTTGACATACCAGAACGGCACAAACATCAATCCCACAGCCATAACGGGAGCGAGAAAAGCGTTCCCGATAGCGACCGCAATGCAGATACCGATTGCGGACAATCCCAACGAGCAAGCGCAAAGGATACCGAACATATTCGTTCTGTTGGTGAGCCGCAATATCTCCTGCGCTTCCGATATCTCGCGCCTGAAAATATTCGGTTTCTTGCGCTTGGTCGCCTCGTTGATCTGAGATTTTATGCTGTTCGGTTTGGCGAGGAGCCTATTAAAAATCCCCTCGGTAAACTCCATCGGCGAGATCCCGAACATCAGAAAAAATCCGACGACCATGCCGATACAAGCCGCCGTTAATATAGCGTTCACGCTGATTTTCCCCCTTTCATAAGCACGTCAAGTTCCGCTTTTGGCATACCGTTTTCAAGCAGCCGTCTTTGGAGCGATTCGGAAATATCCTCGACTTTTTCATGCGTACCCTTGACTATAAATTTCCCGTCCTCCATGCGGTTCTCGAAAATTTTGTATTGGTAAAGCGAGTGATATTTCCGCGTACCGTCCGCGCAAATTTCGCACTCCATTATCTCCATGATTCGGCGCTGTTTGTTCTCCAATTGTTTGGCGTAAACTACGATTGGAAACGCTTCCGTGACCAAATTGAGGATAACTTTATCGTCAACATTCGGGTACTTTCGTTTGCAGAGCGTCACCATTCTGCGCCACGTTGATTCGCAGGAATTCGAGTGAATTGTGGTTATAACCGTGTGACCCGTTCGCGCGGCTTCCTGAGCCGAATCAGCCTCGCTGCTTCTCATCTCACCAACCACGATATAATCCGGGTGAAAGCGCAGCGCCATGTCCAACAAATCGTCCTGCGAAATGGATTTTCGCTCGTCCTCCGATTCGCGCGTAATTGTGTGGACAACCTTGTTGACGATTTTTCCGACAGAATTTCTTTCAACCAAATCCAATTCCCGCGAACCGCTTTCAATCGTGAAAATGCGCTTGTCGTGCGGGATTGTGGTCAGCAGCCAGCCGGTAAGCGTGGTTTTTCCGCTTGACGTCGCGCCCGCAACCGTTGTTGAAACGCCGTAGCGAACGAGCGCGGAAAGCAGCTCCATCATCCCGTCAGTCGCCGTTCCCGACCTAATGAAATCCTCTTTTTTCAACTTCTGCGCGTTCACAATTCTTATCGAAGCCGCAACTCCAACGTCCTCGTCAACAAGCGGCGTTTTCAAAACCGCGATGCGAATGTTCTTCGACAAATGCCCGAGAATAGCCGGCGAAGTGTTGTCCAGAACCATTCCGGAGACGTGCAGCATTCGCCGAACAACGTTTATTGCGTGCTCGGGCGACTCGAATTTTTCGTCCAATTTAACGTTCGTCCCGTTTGAATACTGCACCTCGATATCGTCCCACGAATTGATGTTTATCTCCTCAATTCCCGCGCCGAAAATGTACTTTGTGAGAAACGAAAATTCCGCCATTTCCGTGTACAATTTGTCCACCAATTCCGCTTGGGAAAGCCCTTCGACAGAGATTCTGTAATTGAGCAGATACTTGCCGATATACCGCTTGACCTGCCGTTTTACCTCGTCATTTCCAGAATTCACGTTGTTGATTCCGTCAATCACAAGCGCGGAATATTTGCTCGAAATATACGCCTGAACCTCGTTCAAAACATCGGAAAAATCCCGTTTTTTCTCCGATTTGAAGAACAAATTTTGCGTACTGTTTTGTGTTGTTAAATTCATAGCTTGAACACCTCATTGGCTATTTTTGACACAGCTTTTCGGAAATCCTTGCTGTCTTTTTCGGTCAATGCACCGAACAAATTTCCCGACAAAAACTGACGATAAACCTCATCGGAATGCGGAATTTTGAAGCTCACGCCGCCCACAATCTGCTCAATTTCATCATCAGCCTGAAACTCGGAAACGTTGCTTGCCGCCTTGTATTGCTTGTTCGCGTTGAACTTGTTGTCGAGCAAAAGCGGCAGCTGCGAATTGAGATAACTTATGGATTTCAAATCGCACGAAACCAGCCGCAGAACCGCGTCAGACTCCCTCAGCGAAAACGCCGAAAGCGCGTCATTTGTGATGTTTGAGGTGCAGTCGATGATGATGTAATCGCACATTTTTCGCAACTCCGCAAGCAATTCCCGCGCCTGCGTTTCGGTGTACGGAGCATAGCTGAAAGCGTTCTCGCCCTTGAGCATCGCGAGCATTGTGAGGTACTCGTTTTTCTTGTGCAAAATAGCGTTTTGCCTGATTAAATTGCCGTCCACATGAGCCGCACCGAGAATGTTTCCAAGCGAGGTTTCTGACTCGAGATCGGACGGCGGGCAGACATAGGGCAGAGGCGGCGCGGACATATCCGCAAGCACAAGGATGACATTCTTTTTCTGCGAAGCAATATACCGAGCCAGCTTAACGCTCATGATTGTCTTGCCGGAGGACGGCGATCCCCAGACTGCCAGCACCTGATTATCCCGTCTGTCGGGCGGCAGCTCGAAACAAGCGCTCTCGGGAGAGTTTATGTCAAATTCGAGGTCAAGCTCCTCATCGTCATCGCCACGCGCAAGCAAAGATTTAAACAGATTCGGCATCTGAAGTCACCTCCGTTTCCGTATTATCCGGAGTATTTTCCGAAACATTTTCAGAATTCGTATCGGAACTATTCTCGGGATTAATAATCACTTTATCGATTTCGGAATTATTTTCGCCGGAGTTTTCCTCGGTAATCTGGCTCTGCGAGAGTATCTACGGTACTTCGGGCTTGCCGATATTTTCGTTTTCTTTTTCATTTTCCGCCGCCAATTCTGTCAAGTGTTTTTCCTGTGCCGAAATGAATTTCTGCGCGTTTTCAGCCGTTCCGCGGTATACGAGCGCGACATGAATTTCACCCTCCGCCTCGAGTTCCGCGAGGATGTTCGCCTGTTCGGGAGTGACGAGCAGCGTCACGGTTTCGGGCAGCTCGGTTTCCTCCTCGCCGTCGGGCTTTACGGTAACGGTTTCATCGTCGTTGCCTTTCTTGTCGGTCACAGCGATTACCTCTACATACTGCAATTCCACGGGAACAACGGTTTCGCCCTTTTCCTTATAGTCAATCGCAATCACGGACACGATATCCCCCGAAATAAGTTTGCCCGAAAGACCGCCCGCAAAGGACGGGATCGTTATGGAAATAGCGCGCTTTTTGCCCGTCAAATTATATAAATAAGCATTTTCCGAAACGGGAGTATCGCTTATTTTCGCCGCGAGAACGTATTCGCCTTTTATCATCTCGACTGACGCATATTTCCCGATAACGTCCTCGGAATTTTTCATCACCTCGGACGGCATATTATACGCGCCAACCTCGACAACCTCGATATCTTTTGAGGTGATCTCTTGCCCGATCTTCAAGTTGCTTTTCACGCGCACGATCTTCATTGTACTGCTTTTCGAGGCGTTAAAAAGCGGAGTGATCGCGAAGCAGATAATTAGCGACAGCACTATACACACCACGCCGAGAACCGTTCTGTTTTTTAAAAATTTCATTGTAATCTTTCCTTTCAGAAAAATATTTTTGTAACCAAGTAACCGATAAAAATAAATGGCACAAACGGCAAGGATTTACTTGCCTTCTTACCGTTAATTTTGCAGAGAATATATTTTCCCGCATAAAAAATAAGCATGGAAATCTGCGCGAAAAGGAGCAACGCGAAGCTGCCCCAAAGTCCACAGACCACGCTCAATACCGCAACCAGCTTGACATCGCCGCCGCCGATTTTTCCCGTAGCGAGCGCCACGGAGAAGAATATAACGGCGACAATTATTCCCCACAAATTATCCAAACGGAAATTTATTATCGCCGTCATCGCGACAATAACGCTTATCCAATTCGGAATCTCACAGGTTTTTATGTCCATGTATGAGCCTATTCCAAGCAAAAGTGAAATCGCGGCAAACTGCACCACAGAGCTGATCATCAGCCCTTAAAGTTGAACATATCCTCGACCTTTTCGGTAACGGTCGGCATAATTGTGTCGCCGAACAGGGCGTACAGACCGCCGAGGAGCAGTGCGCCGATAACGACTGCGATCAGAATCTTGATACCGCTGTCAACAAAATTTTCGCCGCGCTCTTCCTGCATCAGCACCGCCGCACGAATTATCTTTGCCTTTATATTCTTAAAAAAGTTTCTCATAAAAATCCTCCATATATTTTTTGTTTGGTTTACATTGACATCGTCGGAGCAGACTCACTCATCTGCTCCGACTGCTGAAAATTTGCGTTTGACTGCTCCTGAGGCTGAATAATCGCCTGCTTGTAAGCCTCTGAAACCGCGTTGTTAAGCTGTTTTCTCATCTCGGGAGTTGTGGGAAAACAAAGGTCGTGATACTCGCCGTCCGCGCCCTTGTACGATGGCATCGACACGAAAAGACCGTTCTTGCCCTCGATAACGCGGATATTTTTGACCGCAAAGCAATCGTCCAGATTTGCCGAAGCAATCGCTTTCACATTACCTTCTCCGGGCGTCAGACTGTTGATTCTGACATCGATTTTCATAGGTTACCTCCTCGCAAGCGTTTGCAACAGCGCCGATAATGATCACGATTATAACGACCGTTAAAATGATTGACCCGTCATCTGATTCCTCATCGGCACATTCCGCGCTTGCAATAATTTCCGAATTATTTGTTGCTTCAGTGCCTTGCGGTCGTGCAAGAAACACGACCGCAATAAGCACCAGAAGCCACATCACGAACTTTTCCATTAGCCCTTGAAGTTGAACATATCCTCGACCTTTTCGGTCACGGTCGGCATGATCGTATCGCCGAACAGCGCATACAAACCGCCTAGCAGCAGCGCGCCGATAACGACCGCGATCAGAATCTTGATACCGCTGTCCACGAAATTCTCCGCACGGTTGGCGGCAAGCATGGTATTGCTGCGAACCGCAAGTCTGTACGCTGCCGCACGGGTTCTCTGAATTTTGCGGCATACCGCTGTCTTAACAAAAGTTACCGCGCCAATGATCTTTGCCTTTGCTCTCTTAAAAAAGTTTCTCATAAAAATGTCCTCCAAAAAATATTTTTTACATCTTCATTTCGGGCGAATTGTCCTGTGATGGCTCGTTATCCTCGGACATCGCCGCGAGCTTCTCGCTCGCCCAATCGGGAATATGCTCATCGGAGGCAATGCCGATGAAGTCTTGGCGGCAGAATTCCGCTTTTTCGCCGTCCGATAGAAAATGTCCGAACACCTTGCGACCACTTGCCGTAGGGGAACAGCCGAAGCCGCCTGTCGCAAAAAACAATTGATTTTCCGGCGTCCGATATTCCTCTTTCAAGGATGTATCACGAAGAATTAGCAGCTTATTTGTGTAGTCCTGCGGCTCGTCTGACCGGACGATATGCTCTACGGAAAACAGATTTAATTCCGCATACATTTTCCGGATATCGTCCGCCGCGCCGTCCACCAGACAGCTATGCGAGTTCAGTGCAAATTCGTAGTTTCTGCCGGTGTCGGGAATATTAAAGCGCTTTGCCCACTCGGTATTTCTGCTGTGAAATCTGCCGTCGCCCTTACGGTTCTGAATGGTGTTCGCGATTACCCACATAGTACGGTCGTAGCCGAATTCCTTGACGGTATTTTCTACGCAGTCCGAAGGGAGCGTCATACCGTCAAAGCGCTTTGCGATCTGTTCGTCAAGGAAATCCCTACAGCGGATATTCTCTTTTTTGCTTTCGCGCCAAGCGTCAAGCTCGCCGTTATGCCTTGCAGTTTCAGCCGAATATTTATACAAGGGTTTCATCATAATCCTCCCGTTCACACATAGGCGTTATCCCGCGCTCGGCAAGGAAGTTATACAAGAAAATTCGCCCCGCCTGAGTCCAACAAGTGTGCATAATCGCCTTGTCATCGCCGATCTGATATGTCTTGCTTTGCGTATAGCCGAGGTTAGCGTACTCCGCGTAAAGCACCCACGAATTTCTGATGGAATACTGAATCCCGTAATCATGCAGCATTTTGTTGAACGCAATCGCTGTCATGCCATAGTCCTTTGCGATCTGCGTTACGGGGACGGAATTCTTGCTCTGCAAAATGCGGTCATAATAATTCGCTTTTACCGAAAGGAAAGCGTTTTCTTCCTCGAGCTTTCTGCGCTTTTCCTGCTCGTCCGCAAGTGTGGTGAGCAGCTTTGCCAGCTCGCGCGGATCGCTCATGGTCTTGTGCAGGGTTTCCGCGGTGAAGTATGCACCGTGCTTTCGTAAGGAGGGGAGAACTTCGGATGTGACCCAACGCTTGAACTTTTTCGCGCTCGTCAGCTTGCTCGAAAGGATGAGGCTGTATAAGCCGCTTTCGTTGATAATAACAGCATTACTTTTATATTCGGAACCTGTGCACTGAATCAGTGCAGTGGTTTTATCCTCATTATCAACGTGTGCTTGAATTGCATTGCGTGGTGCTGAGTAACCGAGCGCTACCGCAATATCTTTTCCGACAAACCACGGCTCGCCGCCAATATTCAGCGTTCTGATTTCGCCGAATTCCTCATGCTTAAAGAAGATTATTTCGTTTTCAGTCATCATAAGCCTCCTGTACGATCACGCGTCCTTCCTCGGTGTATACCTCGAGAACGCTGTCCGCGGCGATACCCGCTTCCTCCAGTATATTCTGCGGAATTTTCAGTTCATCGGGATCGTCGCAGTCAATTGTCACCGTAACGCAGTCGTTCGGTATAAGCGCAAGCACATCGCGCAACTGCTTGGAAACCTTGATGTTTCCGTTCTTCGTAATTCTGCTGTTAAATGTCACCATAATTATCCTCCATCTCAAATAGTGAAATCTGCTGATTGGTATTCAGCCTTTCGTTCAAATCGTAATTCGCGATCAATAATTCGCCGAACATACTCCCGCCGTCAAACCGCTGACGGATATTGTTCAAGCGCTCATATGAATACATCTCATAGCCTCCATAAAGTTCGCGAATTTCGGGGCAGTCGTTATATGACACCAGAAACTTGCCCGAAATATTTTTCAGCGAATCCCGCAAACGCTCATGATCAGCGGTCGTAAAGCCTACGTTTTCGTAATAGCCCTCGGTCGAGAAATACGGCGGATCGCAATAAAAAAAGCTCACCTCGCTGTCCTGTGCAGAGATGAGTTTCTCGAAATCCTTATTCTCGATCACGACCTTTTGCAACCGCCGCGATGCCTGTTCAATAAGCGGAAAGTTGCCCCACATACTGTGCGGTTTTCCGCCAAAACTGTCACACCCGCTTGCGTAAGAATATCTTATCAATTGATAAAACTGCGCCGCGCGCTGCACATCGCCGATTTCCGCTTTTTCGGAAATTATGTGTTTTATGCGATCAAAGTCCTCGCGGCAGTTCAGCACAAACCGCAGCTTTTCGATTAGTTCCTCGCTGTGTTCGCGAACGCAATAAAACAAATTAGATATATTTGAATTCGCGTCGTTGAATATTTCGTGATCGTTACCGGGCGGCTTCGCGAACAGTATCCAACCGCCTCCGCCGAAAACCTCCACATACTTTTCATAGTACAATGGAAATCTCGGAATTATTATGTCGCGGCTGCTTTTCTTGCCGCCAATCCAGCTCATAAAGCTATTCGTCGTCATCACCTCCTTTTTGCGTTGCGCTGCAAAACAGCAAGGTGAACAATCAGCATTATTCAATTTGGAGTTGTGCTGCACCTGCTATTTCACAGGCGAACACAATTATTTGTTACATGGTTTGCTCCATCTTCGGAGCGGGATTTGCGAATTCGTCAAGCGTCATGCTTTCACCGAGGTAATTGTAATCATTTTTATCAAGGTCGATACCTTCGTCTGCACCGTCAATTTTTTCTTTCACAATGATTGTTCCCCAATGATTTACCATGACATGACTTTTAAGCTGACAAGGATCACCGGAACAATCATCGCAGTCGCGCAAGTCGTATGCGTGAAGCCCCTCGGAAAGCGATTTCCGATCAATCCGCAGACACGTAAAAAGTGCGTCATGACCGAGTATTTCGAAGCGTTCGTAATCGGCTTCGTTAGCGTTTATGGGTTTCAAAAACTCACCTCATTCCATTTTCGGGCTTTCGTCCGATTCGTTGGGGCGGTAATCATACGACCGCGTTTCCTCATTAAAAACGAAGCCTTCTTCCGCAAGATCGATATCCCACAGATCCGCGGCAAGCTCATATGCGTCATAGGAATGGGCGTTGTAGAATTCGTCGAAGGTGACTTCTCCGTTTTCAAATTCAGCCATTCCGACGTTCACCCCCAAGTCCTCGTCAGCCCAGCAGTATTCGAAATAAAGATCGGGGAAATTCTCGGAGAGCTTTTGGATCACGGGCATTGCTCTTGACCAAGCCGTGTTGAACATGATTGTATTATCTTCGCCGATTTCCGCATTATAAGCCGACCATTTTGTTCCCCAATTCTCACGCGCCCATTCGTACCAAGTCGCCGCGCCGTATTTTTGCTCGTTTTGGAATGCCGCTTTACCGAGCTCCCATTCATCGCGCCGGATATCCTGCCGCGTTCGGAGGAAAATTTCCTCTTTTTCTTTCGGGATATTCAGCAGGTCTTTCTTCTCGGTTCCGGCAAAGGTGTAGACGTACACAAAATCCTTATACGCTTTCAGCCCGTTGTCCGTGCGGCTTCCCGCTTCGATATTCAGCGATTCCGGCATCGGGATGATCTTGTTGAAATCTAGCAAGCTGTCCTTGCCCTTAACGCTTTTCAGCAGCTCGTCAATTCTGTTCTGATCCCCCTCCAAGCGCAAGGCGGTTCATAATATGGTTCGGCAATTATCTCACTCCCTCCGTCAAAAATTACATCGCGGATTTTTTCGCCTATCGCCTTGATAACGGGTACGGAAACCGCATTTCCCGCCATTTTGTAGAGCTGCCCGTCGCTCAGCCCGAGCGCCGCCGCTTTATTGAACTGAGCGTCATCAAAGCCTTGTAATCTCCAGCTCTCAATCGGCATAAGTTTGCGTAGAATGCCAATCCGCAGCACCCCGTTTTTGTCAATAAATCTGACCGCACTGGGGAAATCTCCCTCGATAAATATTCCCGAATTAACGCCCTTATGGTTGCTCACTCCCGAATCATATCGGGCAAGCAGACAGCGTGCGTTTTCGGTAAAGTCAAAATTGGGGTTCATATCGAAAAAATATATCCCTGTTTTGCCGCCTCCGCCGCTGCCGCCCGCGCATTGGGTTATTGCCGTTCCCTCGGCGGAGTAGACCCTCGAGCCTTGCGATCCGCCGATGAGTTGGATAAGAGTTTGGTAATCGCCGCATTCGACAGGGAATATTTTGCCGGCGCGTTCGGGACGGCGATGTCCCACAATGTACACCCTGTTCCTCGACTGTGCAAGATTAAAGGCTGCGCTGTTAAGCACCATCCATTCAATACAATACCCCAGTTCCGAAAGCGTACAGAGGACGGTCTGAAACGTCCTGAAGCTGTCATGAGATATGAGTCGGGGAACATTTTCAAGCAGAAAAGCTGCAGGTCGCTTTTCTTTAATAATTCGGGCAAGTTCAAAGAAAAGAGCTCCGCGGGGATCGGCAAACCCTCGTCCGAAGCCACAGCAAGAAAAGGCTTGACAAGGGAACCCGCCGACGAACAAGTCAAAGTCGGGCATTCCTGCTGTGTCAATTCTTGTAACGTCGCTATAATAAATCTCTCCCTCCGTGTCATATATGGCTTTGTAAGCCGCCGCAGCGTACTTGTCGATCTCGCAGTACCCGATACATTCAAACCCTCCCGCTTGCTCGAGACCGCTTCTAAAACCGCCGATTCCCGAAAAGCAGTCGAAAAATTTAATTGCTATAAAATCACTCCCTTACAAATTTTCGCGTTGATTTTACATCGACATTTTCGGTTCCTGAACCTCGGTCTGCTCCGTGATCTTGTGGAACTTATCCACCTCGGGGCAGATCCCGAGCGATCTGCCGTTGTCGAATTCTACGTGCAAGGTGCCGATATCGTCCACCGCGATCACGGTGCCGACCGCTCCCGACTCAACAGGACACGGATCATCGCCCATGCCGTCAAGCTGCACACGAGTTCCGCACGGATAATGCTCCTTATAGAATTCGATTCGACCTCTGCTCATTGCCATAATAACACCTCCAATCCGTATAAATTTTTATGTTAAGGCTTGCGCCGTCACATACTTAAATCGTTTATCTGCGTCAAATCCTCGCGCAGCTTCTCATAAGCCGCTTTTATGTTCAAAGCGCCGCGAACATCATTTTCCGAAAGGGTGCTTTCAAACTCCTCGGCGGTAATTCTCCAAAGCCCGTCGAGCTTATTACAAAGCTGATTCACATCGGAATTTCTATCCTCGGGCAAAAGTCTGTCGCAGACGATTTTCGCGATCTTGTCATCATCCTCAGTCGGATAATAATCCACAGAGACATTCTCCGTGCCGCCTATCGGAATATCCTTACAAATTCCGATACTGCCCAGGTGATCTATCAACTCGCAAGTGGGCATATCAAATTTCAGCCAATTGTTTCCGTTCTCAATAACAAACCTTATCATTTCAAGTCCTCCAATTCAGCAGTCCAATGCCGTTCCTGAACAGTATAACTCCCGCAAATATTGTCATCACGGTTGAGTCGTCGATCAAATTCACGTCGCATAATTCATGTAATGAAATATCCACGCCGCCGTGATATACCGCTTTCGCCGCCGTAAACAACGCATAGCCCTCGGTGGTTATTCCCGTGATATCAATGCTTTTGAAGTTGACGGAATATCCGGTAAATGCGCTCCGCGCCCGTTTCCACAAAAACTTATCTGCGGACAATAAAAAAACAGCCGCGATATATTCGTTGCGGCTGAGATATGGGTTTTTAACATTTGCGGTGTTAAACTCCGTAAACGTCTTTCTGTGCAGGGCACTTATAAATTTTATCTTCATACCACACCTCACATCGACATCTCGGGAGAACCGCTCTGTTGCTGTTCGGGAAGGCTCTCCGAGATTTTCTCGTTCAACTTTTTGAGACATTCGCAATCATCAAAGTTGAGATCACCGTTGTGCCTCATCATGAAATCTACGCACTTCCCAATCTGTTCAAGTTCTTCTGTGCTGAACAGCTTATCCTTATCGATAAGTCCGGATCGGGTTGCGAAATTTTCTTTTGCCGCCGCATAATTCTCAAAATAATTGCCTTGACAAACCGCATTTCCGTCATAGGTTCTGTCCCAGGTCACAAACTCAAAACCGTATTCCTCATTGTATTTCGCGGCTAAAACCTTGCCATTAAATTCTGCGAGACAGCGATATTTTCCCGACAATCCGTCCGCCTTTAATTCGGAAGATTTTTCGTATGCCGTACAGTAATCGAGAACCTCGCGATTTAAGTGGTAAAGCGCATAAAACGCGTCTTTTCCAACTTCCGAAAAGTCTCCGTTGCTGTACAGAACGTCATTTTCGCGGATCTTAATGACATCGCCGCCATCCAAAGTGACAGAGAATTCGCCGTTTTCAAACGAGAAATTATATCCTTCCTCGCTCAGCCGCCGTGAAAGCTCCTGTTTGAAAATGCTCACGGGCTGCTCCCGTTTCGCGCTGAAGTCCACAGTTTTCAGCAAATTGTTCAGTCCAAAAATATCTTTGTTTTTTTCGACCGCGCATATCCTTTCCCATTGCTCGTCGGAAATATCTCTGCTCGAATCGACTTCAACCTTGCAGTCGAGAATATCGTCCGCACCGAGTCTGAACAGCGCCTTTTTGATCGCGATATCCTCGCACGGCAGCTCAACCATTTCGGTCGATCCCATGTAACCGATATCCACCGTCACGGGCGAGCCGTTGTAAAGATACGGCGGAAGCGTTGTGCCGTTGAAGTTTTCCTCAAACGGAATATCCTCGTTAATGAATAGCTTTCCGTATTCCGTGTCGATCCCCTTGCCGGATTCCAACAGCTTCGCGCCCTCGGCGGCGAGCCATTCGCTATTTTTGTATTCAGACTCGGAAAGCGCTCCGCGGACATTTAACATATGGATCAGACCGACTTTTTCCAAATCGTCCGTATCCTTAATCAGCGTAAAACGCGTGAGGTTATCCGTAAGATTGATAATGTTTTTCAAGCCCCACCCCTCGCTGATTTCGTGGCAACTCAACACGGCAAGGAACTGCTTGTATTCACTCTCATCCATTCCGTCAAGCCGCTTGCCCAAATAATTCAGCACGTCAAGGCTCACTTCGCAGTCCTCCAATACCAACAGCTCAGTTGGCTCTATTTCGATAACCGTAGCCATTGGCGCAAGATGTTCCGGATTCATGCCAATCTCGCCGAGTCTTTTCGACAACTCCGTTTCCGAACAGGGAAACGTTATCTCCTGTGCACGCATTATCCGCTCCGCGGAAAACGCTACGGAACTGTTCTGAATCATTGCTTTTATCATTTTGATACCTCCGTTATCCCATATTCAAATCAATATCTTCATCGGGTTCATCGACCGATGTGATATTGACATACTCGCCGATAATATCAAGTGCTTCCTCGTAGTTGCCGCTGCCGAAAACCTTTTCCATCATTTCGGACGCTTCGGCTGATAAGCCGTTTCTTTTCAAGGTCTTTGCCGCGATCCCGACGAGGTTATAGATATTGCCATTTCGCCCGATCAGCGGGCAGTCGGGTTTGGTCTGCTTGTTTTCGTTGCTCATATTGATTCCTCCAAATGTATATTTCAAGCCCGTAACGGCTTGGTGACCAATTTACCTTTCCGAATTGTGTCGGAAAACAAAAAAAGGCGCCGTAAATCGCTTTCCATAATTAGAAAAGCAACTTACAGGCGCCCATGTTTGTATGCTTATAATATGTGCAATCTGCACAGTTTCAACTGAAAGAATTTTGTTGCGAAAAAGGTTCGAATCCCGTCTATATTTTTGGGGTAACAACTCTACGTAACAAAAAAGCCTATGAATGATCTCTCGCGAACGAGAAATTATTCACAGGCAGTTTTGTCAAAATATCCAATTTCAACCAAGAAAATTTTGTAGGGTGAGGGTTCAAGTCCACTTTCGTGTCGAAAATATCTGTGGACCGTGAATCCTGTTTTTCAAAAGATTTATGCCCGCAAGTGGCTCTGTAAAGCCGTTTGCGGGCATAATATCTTTTTGGTTTCAATTAGTTGGCTCCCCCTGTTGGACTTGAACCAACGGCATCGTGATTAACAGTCACGCGCTCTACCGACTGAGCTAAGGAGGAATATATAAAGAAAGCACAGGAACTGTGCTTTCTTCTTTATGTCGGCATCTATCTATCTTCCCGGGCAGTCACCCGCCAAGTATTTTCGACGTAAATGAGCTTAACTACTGTGTTCGGAATGGGAACAGGTGGAACCTCATCACAATCAACACCGACTTTTAAGGGATATTCCCTCAAAATTGAATAACGAACCAAAAACAAAACATATATTCTCATTAGGTTTAAGCCCTCGACCGATTAGTATCTGCTGGCTAAATTGCTCACACAACTTACACCTTAGACCTATCAACCTCGTAGTCTACAAGGGGTCTTAACTTAAAAGTGGGATATCTTATCTTAAGGACGGCTTCACGCTTAGATGCTTTCAGCGTTTATCCGATCCGCACTTAGCTGCCCAGCTGTGCCACTGGCGTGACAACTGGTGCACCAGAGGTGCGTCCATCCCGGTCCTCTCGTACTAGGGACAGCTCCTTTCAAATATCCTTCGCCCACGACAGATAGGGACCGAACTGTCTCACGACGTTCTGAACCCAGCTCGCGTACCGCTTTAA
>OGZH01000020.1_pt1 | contig 84511 bp, 84 predicted proteins | sample 1576741 | NCBI WGS metagenome assembly OGZH01 (sample SAMEA3541560, study PRJEB24748) | human gut metagenome | biome: human gut; feature: human-associated habitat; material: faeces | place: China | collected 2012 | reverse complement strand
TTGCATGTGTTAGGCGCGCCGCCAGCGTTCGTCCTGAGCCAGGATCAAACTCTTTGTTAAATGGTATATTCAAGCTTTCGCTTTAAATATCAAAGTTTGATTGCTCTGCTGAACGCTAACTTGCTATCTATTAGCACGTTATTTTGTGTTCATCCAGAATTTCTTGTTATTCTCTTAAGAATCTCAAGGTAATGTTTTTAATTCTGTACTGTTCAATTTTCAAGGAACTTTGTGCCGCTCTTGCGACAGCTTATTTATTATATCACATTCATTCGAGTTTGTCAAGCACTTTTTTGAAATTTTTTAAATTTCTTTTTTCACAGTTTTGAACTTTTTACCAGTCGGTCACCGTGCTTCCGCCGTTTCTTCCTTCCGGTTTTTTCGGTCCATCTCCGTACCCTCGACTGCCCTCTTTCTCACTGTTCAAGCGGTTTCAGGCTTTCTCAAGTACCCTCTGTTTTTGTGCCCTCTCGTTTGAGTGCTTGTCTATTATATCACGCTTTTCGAGCTTTGTCAACATCTTTTTCATTTTAATTTTGCACAAATGGTTTTAAACCGTTATATTCTCCGATTGTGCAAAACGTAAACAACCACAATATACAGTTTCCCGTTATCAATATTTAGTTATCAACAGCCGCATTCCTGTATGTTGAAAACTCGTGCATTCTTTCCGTAAAGCTAAAAACAATGCCGCCCTTTAAGGACGGCACCGATAAAAATCCTATTTTTCCTCGTTCAGTTCGGAAATTATTCTGACAAAGCTGTCAATATCATTAAAGTCACGATATACCGAAGCAAATCTGATATACGCCACCTTATCTATATCCTTCAGCCTTCGCAGTACCAGTTCGCCGATCTCGTCCGACGATACCTCACGTCTGAACTGGTTCTTCAACTCCTGTACAATATCTTCAACCATTTTTTCAAGGTCCTCGATCTGTACCGGACGTTTCACCGTAGCTCTCGCAAGCCTGTTTATCAGCTTGTCACGATCAAAAGGTTCAATGGTATTATCCTTTTTCACAACCATAAGCGGTATTGTTTCCACCATTTCATAGGTCGTAAAACGGCACTTGCACGACAGACATTCACGTCTTCTGCGAATTTTATTTTCCGCAGGGCGACTGTCTATTACCTTGCTGTCCTCATATCCGCATTCCGGGCATTTCATCTGTTTTCCTCGCTTTCGCTCTGATCCTCACGGTTTCCTTTTCCATATTCCTGTATTTATGTATTTTAACACACTTTCGCAGCTTTTTCAAGCGTTTTCTGTAATCAAAGACCCATCTTATACTTATCGTATATCTTTTTCATATTATTCGCACATACAGCAAGTTCGTCATAGCTGCTGTAGTTCTCACGGTAAAGCTCGACTATCATTGATTTATCGTACTTTATTTTTTCAAGTTCGCTGAAAAGACGGTTGAAGTTAAAGCTGCCCTTTCCTATCGGCAGGCAATCGCAGCCTGCGTTGCCGTCGCTTACATGAAGATGTACGACCTTGTTGCCTATTATATCCAGAAGCCTGAACGGATCTACATTGCTCCTTCTTGCCTGTTTGAGATCTACAACAAATCTGACCTCGTCGCCGAGTTGTCCGATCATATCCTCGATAAATCTTACACTGCTGCTCTTGCAGTAGCAGATGTTTTCCTGTGCCACCGTAACACCGAATTCTTTTGCAAGGCGGAACAGACGCAGATAACGTTCCATGTACCTTTCATCAGGTACCTTTGAGCTTAGGATAGCTCCGTGCAGAACAAACACATCCGCACCGATCTCCGCCATAACCTCAAAATACCTCTTGTAAATATCTATCAAATATTCGGTTCTGCGTGGATAATCGCCGAAAAGAAACAGCGTTTCCATAGGCGAAGAAAACGGATGCATGGATATTACGTTCATCCCGTATTCACCGATGATTCTTCTTAGTTCAACAAGCACCTGCCCTTCAAGCTCGTCTATCGAATTTACGAATATCTCAACATTTTTTACACCCCGCTCGGCAAGCTCATAAAGAGCCTTTTCTGTTTCAAGAGGGTACAGACAAGCCGTTGATACGCCAATATCCATTTTCATTACTTCCTTTCTGAAAATCAGCCCGCCAGAGAACAAACGTTCCCTATTATTGATATGATTAGCGGTAATACATACACCGCCGCCAGCACCGCAACAAGCAATGCGTAAATGCCGACCCTGCACAGACCTTCCGCCTTATCGGCAATTGCCGTTATCTTTTTGCGGAATATAATGTACAGCGCCAGTGCCGCAAAGCCTGCAACGCTCAGCATAATACCCGGTTTAAGCCCCTTCGGGCAGAAGCTTATGGCTATATCGTTTTTGCCTTCCTCCAGCTTCACCGCCATAAAGCCCGACATAGAACGGTATATCTCAGCAGGCTTTCCGTTTATCGTTGCGGAAAATCCGTCGTCATACGGCACCGACAAAAACAGCCACTGACCGCTTTTTGCGTTGTCTGCCGTTCCGCTTATATTTCCACCGTCAACCTTAAGATCGGCGGTCTTTGTTTTATTGATAGCTTTTTCCAGCTTGCCGAGCGACAGTCCGTAAATGCCATAGCTTGAGCAATAAGTGCTTTCGTTTACGTCAACATCTATACTTACCTTCTCATTTTCGAAAGTACCGAGATATAAAAGTCCGTTGCTGTCTTTATTCGGGAACGACAGATCCTGCTTGATGCCGTTTACATATATTGCAAACGAACCGTTGATATGCTCGTTGATATTTCTTGCAACAAGATCAAAGCAATCGAAATACAACGCCTGCTTTTCACCTATATCCAGCTTGTAGCTGAGCGTTGCGATGCGTGTATTGCTCTTGGGTGTGAAATAATATATCCCGTCACGATGTGCATACCGTATATTCTTTTCTCCGGTATGCTCATACTCGGTAAACAGCAGTTCGTTGCCCGTATCAAGCAGATTCTTTGCAAAATATTCCTGTATAACTATACGTTCCGCCTTAGGCAGCTCCGTACATTGTGACAGATCGCTGCCGGTCACTATTCCGAGCGGAAGATAATATTCGCTCTCATAAATTGAATAGTTCTTGTCACGATAAATCACAGGCTCTCTTGCGCTGAATTTCTCTATATAATATTTTATATTCATAACGGCATCGGTAAGAGCCGTGCCTCCGTTGCCGGTTACCTCCATCCAGTAGGACGAATAGCCGAGCCGTTTCATCGCATACATATAATCCTCCGATGTAAGCGAGGTGTAATGTGCGATGGTGGGATAGCCCAGTCCGCCTATAAGATTTGCGTCAAAATATTTCTTAGGCCACTGCATCAGCTTAACCCTGTAAAAATCCTCGTCCTCGGGGATTTTTCCTTCAAGTTCTATCGCATTGTTGTACTTGACAGGAGTATATGCCGATGCACCAATATACACGTTTGCGTTGAAAACGCTCTCGGCTACAACAATTACAGCCAGTACAGAACAAACCGATTTGAAAGAGAGCTTCTTGAAAACGCCGAAAGCCATAGTCAGAACATACAGTGCCGTAAATCCGCAGAAGATAATTAAAAGCAGGATGAATGACTCCGAGCTTCCCCACAGTGTCGAAACATATGAATCCAGTTCGTATCTGTAGCTACAGTAGTACCATATCGTAAAACCGAAATAGATAACGCCGACGGCAGTTATTCCGATAAGATAGGGCTTTTTATTCTTTTGCGCATAATCATCAGGCTTTGTATGCGACAGCTTCACCGCCGCAAAGGTCAGCATCATAAGAGTAGTCATATAGCCGTACCGCATAGGGAATGCCATATAGTCGCCCGTGTGCCACATCTTGTTTATCGGCTCAAACACTACCGGCAGAAGCGTAAGGAACGAAAGCAACGCATAGAATCTGCTGTTCTTGCTCTTTCTTCGCAGAAAATACACGATGAAAGCCGCAACGGAAAATCCCGTACAGAAAATAAGCGGCAGATTTGTATATATCCCTGCAAATACCGCAGAATCAAACAGACCCTTGAGTATGTTCGCTCCCCTTGCAGACGAAAGATACTGTGCAAAGCTCGGAAGCCATACAACAGCGGAAATCAGCGCCGCTATACCGCAGCCTATGATAAACCTCGGCGCAATGCCCCTTGTACTGCCCTTTTTTCTGTTAAGAAAAATGTAAACGCCGAAATACAGTATCGTGAACAATACCACCATATAGCTGAGATAATAATTCAGCACCAGCATTCCGACAAGACAGAATATAAGACCGCCTGTACGTTTACGCTTTACGAGCGAATTGAACGCTATCAGCAGCAGCGGGAAGAAGTACATTACATCGAGCCATACCGTGTTCTGATAGAACAGCATAGAGTAACCGCTGAACGCATACATAACGCTGAAAAGCGCCGAATACGTCACATCCAGCTTTTTATGGCAGGTGCGGAAGTACGCATTTGCGGTTATCGCACAGACAGCCATTTTCATAAGCGTCATAATGTTCATGAACAGCATCATGTCCGCTTTGTCGACAAATGCAACAAGAAGCGAAAACGGGCTTGATATAAAGAACAGGAACACGCCGAGGAAATTCATTCCGCCGGCATTCTGCCAGTTGAAGAAGAAATCCCCCTTGCCCTCAAGTATGTCCTTGAAGTCGAGCAATAAAGGAAGCACCTGCTGGTGCATATCGCACCATGCGAGCGTTTTATCTCCGAACGGATAAAGCCCACTGCCCGCAAATACCGCAAGCCCTATGACAATTACCGCTATCGGCGGAATTATCAGCGTCAGCAACAGCTTCGGACTGCGTATAAGTTTACCGATATGTGTTGTGATTTTTTTAGTAATATCTCTTTTCAAAATATCCTCCGGGATTTTTAAAAATCTCTCTCATTTGGTTTTTATGAATATCTGTCTAAATTCAAAAGCCGCAAAGACTTTATGTGCTATGCGGCTTTTATTTTTGATTGAATTATCAGCCGCAGGTGATTATACCATGAGCTTCTTTGTGTCTACCGTACCCTTTGAAGCAAGATTCTTTGTATCCTTCTTGCTTTCGCCGTTTCCTGCATTTGTATAATTCTTGCCGTGCTTCTCCTGCCAGAGTACCCACAGGGGACCCGAGATGCACAGTGAAGAATAAGTACCGCAGATAAGACCTGCCATCATAGGAATAGCAAATGTCATTATCGAGGTTACGCCGCAGATTGCGCATACAACGCAGATTGCGAGTACGGCAAAGGCTGTGGTAACAGTTGTGTTTACAGAACGTGTTATCGACTGAGTGATACTCATATTAACAAGTTCCTTGAGTGAAAGCGAGTTGCCGTAAAGGTTACGGTTCTCTCTGATACGGTCATATACAACGATTGTATTGTTGATAGAGTTACCGAGTACCGTAAGAACAACCGCCATAAAGTTTGCGTCGATCGGGAAACGGCAGAACACGAACACCGCATAAACCATGAAGCAGTCGTGAACAAGGGCTACCAGTGCAAACACACCTGCCGAAAGGCCGCCGATTTTCTTGAATCTGAACGCAATATAGATAACGAGCAGTACAAACGAGAACAATACTGCAACAAGGCACTTAAGGAAGAACTCCGTACCTGATGTGGGGTTGACATCCTGGCTGTTTACAAGCGTAAGGCTGTTATCCTTGAAGGTCTGCTGGAGCTTATCCGATAAAGCTGTCTGCTTATCTGCTGTAAGTCCCTCCGAAGACGAGAATGAGATTTCAACGACTTCAAGTGAGCTGTTCATCGAAGAACCTGTAGTTACCGTAACAGCACCGTAATTTTCGCCCTCGACTGTCTTCTTTACCGCATTTGTGTCAATTTCGCCGGTATAGCTGTAGGTCAGCATCGTACCGCCCTTGAATTCAATAGCCATTTCAACGCCGAATATGCAGTTGAAGATAACCGTAATTACAGCAATGACGATCGGTATCAGAAAGAGTATCTTTCTGTATCCTATAAAATCAAATACTTTTTTGTTATTCATTTTGAAGCACCGCCTTCCGTTGCGGCAGCCTTTTCAGCGGCACGCTTCTTTGCAGATTTTCCGCCGTAGAGAGCGGGATTTCTGAATATCTTGAATCTGGAAAGCGACATTGTCATAAGTCTTGTCGCAAATATGCCGAACAGGAAGTTCAGTATAACGCCGACCATCAAAGTATAGCCGAATGAGTAGATAGTACCCTCTGTCGAAGCACCGAACATGAAGAATACCGGCTTCAGTATAGTAGACGCAAGGCTGTCGGGAGTACCGAAAGCACCCATAAGTATTATAGCAACGATGATCATCGTAATATTACCGTCAAATACCGCACTGAACGCTCTCTTATAGCCTGTAGCTATCGCTGTGTCTATCGTCTTGCCGCTGTTTATTTCTTCCTTTATACGCTCGCCCGTGATAACGTTTGCGTCAACGCCCATACCTACCGCAAGAATGATACCTGCAATACCGGGTATTGTCAGCGTAAAGCTGTTCGAGAACGGGAAGAAGCCTGTTATAGCACAGAACGTACCTGCAACCTGTCCGATAAGACCGATAACGGCAACTACACCGGGCAGTCTGTACAGTGCAATCATGAATATCATTATAAGTGCAAATGCGATAACGCCGGCGATTGCCATAGCGTCACGGGCACCCGTACCGAGCGTGGGCGAAATCGTGCTGAAGCTCGATGTTTCCAGCTTGAACGGTAACGCACCGCCGTTTATCTGGTCTGCAAGCGCCTTAGCCTCATCAGCCGTAAAGCCACCGCTGATTGTAGCCTCACCGCCGCTGATTTCCTCTTTTACGGTAGCTGTTGAAATGCACTTGTCATCCATATATGTCGAGATGTATCCCTTTGATGAAGCAAGCTTCTTTGTAGCCTCTGCAAACTTATCCTTGCCGCTGTCCTTCAGCTTTAAGGATACCATATACTCATATTCCTTGCTGTTTCCGCTCTTGAGCTGATATACGGCAGAAGCCTTTTCAACGTCCGAGCCGGAAATGATAAGGGGCAGATCCTCGTATGTCTGACCGTTGGAAAGCGATTTTTCCGAGCCTTCTCTGAAGGTGAGCAGTGCGGTAGCACCAAGTTCCTTTACAGCCGCTTCCGGATCAAAGCTGTCATCCTCAGCCTGCCACGGGAAACGCACGATTATCTTATCGCTGTTATAATCAACATAAACCTCATAGTCTGTTATGTTGTTTGCAACAAGTCTTGTTTCAACAATCGACTTTGCCGCATCGACCTCTTCATCGGTCGCATCGTAATCTGCCGGTGATGTAAATGTAACGTCAACACCGCCTCTGATATCAATACCCCAACGAATATCACTTACACCTCTTATAATAGTGTTCGTGAAATCGCCGTACTGGGTATGAACACCGAAAAATACTATGCCTGTAAATGCCAGTATAACCGCCAGCACTATAAAGAACACAGGCTTTGCCACTCTTTTCAAATGTTTCACTCCGTTTCTGTGCCTAAGCACATCCTGTTAATTTATACATTATAGTATTATACTATAATGATTTCGATTAGTCAAGAAATAGTAAAGAATTTTTACAATTTTCACAATCCGTTCATTATACGGAAAGCTCAGCCTTTTCTCCGAGAACATCCTTATTCTTTTCAAGGACAGGCTTTATGCACCTGTCAAGGAATGCGCTCACCTGGCTTGCGCTTCTGCCCGTATAATTTTCGGGAATGAGCTTTGCCTCGATTTCTTCCTTTGTTGTCATAAAGTCGGGATCTGCGGCGATTCTGTCAACGAGGTCGTTTTCTCCGCCCTCTTCTTTGATAACCTTACCTGCGGCAATGCTGTGCTGTCTTATCTTCTCGTGAAGCTCCTGTCTGTTTCCGCCCTTCATAACTGCGTCCATCATAATGTTTTCCGTTGCCATGAAAGGAAGCTCCTTCATTACTCTTGCACGGATAACCTTAGGATATACGACCAGTCCGTTTGTGATATTCAGCATAATGTTCAGTATAGCGTCTGTTGCAAGGAAAGCCTCTGCTACCGATATACGCTTGTTAGCACTGTCGTCAAGCGTTCTCTCGAACCACTGTGTACCTGCCGTGAATGCGGGGTTAAGAGTATCTATCATTACATATCTTGAAAGCGATGTAATTCTCTCCGCTCTCATCGGGTTTCTCTTATAAGGCATAGCCGAAGAACCGATCTGATTCTTCTCGAAAGGTTCTTCCATCTCCTTGAAGTTTGCAAGGATACGCAGGTCATTCGAGAACTTTGAACAGCTCTGTGCGATACCGCCCAGTACATTAACTATTCTGCTGTCTACCTTTCTTGAATATGTCTGACCGCTTACGGGTACGCACTGCTTGAATCCCATTTCCTCAGCTATCATCTGCTCCAGCTTTTCTATCTTTTCCTCGTCGCCGTGGAACAGTTCCATAAAGCTCGCCTGTGTGCCTGTAGTACCCTTCTGACCGAGCAGCTTAAGATTACCCATCTGATATTCAAGATCCTCAAGATCCATCAGAAGTTCGTTCATCCACAGTGTAGCACGCTTGCCGACTGTAGTCAGCTGTGCAGGTTGTAAATGTGTATATGCAAGACAGGGCATATCCTTATATTTATCCGCAAAAGAAGCGAAGTTCGAAAGAACGTTCACAAGCTTTCTGTGTACTATCTTCATAGCGTCACGCATTACGATAACATCGGTGTTGTCGCCTACATAACAGCTTGTAGCGCCTAAATGGATTATGCCCTCGGCCTTCGGACAGCACTTTCCGTATGTATGTACGTGCGCCATAACATCGTGGCGGAGCTTCTTCTCCTCCTCAGCCGCATAAGCAAAGTCAATATCATCAATATGCGCCTCAAGTTCGTCGACCTTTTCCTGCGTTACCTGCTCAAGTCCGAGCTTCATTTCCGCTCTCGCAAGCGCTACCCACAATCTGCGGAATGTCGAAAACTTCTTCTGTGCGGAGAATGTAAACTGCATTTCCTCACTTGCATATCTCGTACAGAAAGGGCTTTCGTAAGTTTCATAATTTGTCATTATAAATAACCGTCCTTTTCATCGGATTTTTTACTTTTCTGTGTCATCTGTATCTGCCGCCTGTATCTTTGACGCATACAGCGCTTCATCTGCACATACCGACACATTTTATATTGTATCACAAATTGTCCGTGTTCGCAATAGCAAACGTCATTTTTTCTCAAAACTTACCTTTCCGTATATCATTCAGCCGCTCCGCTTCACCCTACGGCCGCATCGACCACAGCCGCCTCGCTTTCACCCTACGGCAACATTGACCACGACCACAACCGCTCTGCTTCACCCTACAGCCACATCGACCACAGCCGCTCCGCTTCACCCTACAGCCACATCGACCACAGCCCTTCATTTCGCACAACAAAGCCGTTTTAACAGTTCTGCCGAAAATTTTTCGTATTTTTTTAAAAAAGCCCTTGACAAATACCCGAAAACCGTGTATAATGTTTACTGTTATCTGGGTGTGGCGCAGATTGGTAGCGCGCTACCTTGGGGTGGTAGAGGCCGCAGGTTCAAATCCTGTCACTCAGACCATATCGAGTGTTCATAAGGGATTTGACTTATGAACACTCTTTTTGTTTTATCATATAATTTTTTATGTACGGGCAAGGGTAACACCTTGCTCTTTTTTATGCCGTGAATTGTTCGGTTATATACTCTACGGCAACGCCTTTGCGTGTATCCGCAATGTGGGTTTGTTTTGTGGTGTTCGGCAATTCGATATATCCGATAAAACGGTAATATATAACGATTCGTTGCGTTCGACTTTTGCCTGTACCCTCTGTTTCAAAAATATCGATATGGTCAATCAGTTCTCGAAGCAGCGGTGATGTCAGATTATCCATTTGCATAAACCTGCGAATTGCCGATATGAATTTTCCATATTCCGAATTGGTGTTTTTCAACTCTTCGATTTTGTGTCGAGTATCCGCAATTTTGGCTTTTAAGTCCATACGCTCTTTTTCGTATTTATGAGATAACTCAACAAACCACTCATCACTGACTTTTCCGATTACATTATCCTCATACAATTTTTCATAAAGTTGCGATACCGTGTTGCTGCGTGTAATCGCTTTTTGCAGTTCCGACTCCAAAAACTTTTTGTCTTTTTCTCTTTCTTCGTCATTTTTCCGCAAAAGCAGTTGTGCAAAATATGACTCGTCAATTTCCAACATTTCAACAAGTCGCCTTAATTCAAGTTTTACAACTTCTTCAAGGGCGTCTGCTCTGACATAATGTCTTCCCGGACACTTTCCACGATAATCCACTTTGTTGTCGGAACAAGTGAAATAGTGAATTTCTTTATTCGAGGTGCTTGTGTGGTATCTCATTTTACTGTGGCAATCTCCGCAATATATCAATCCGTTAAATATACTCCGTTCGCCGTTTTCCTTTTTCGGAGCCCGACGCTTTGTTTTTGAAATAAATTTCTGTACGGTTTCAAATGTTTCTCGGTCGATTATCGGTTCGTTAACATCCTTGAATACAGCCCAATTTTCTTTTGAGTTTTCAATACGTCTTTTGTTTTTAAATGACTTGGAATATGTTTTGAAATTGATAATATCTCCGCAATACTCTTGTTGAGAAAGAATTTTCTGAACAGTTGTCTTACACCATTTGTACGGATTGGTTTGTGTTTTCTTTCCGCCTCTGTTCAGTCCTTTGGACCGCCAATAAGCCATAGGTATAAGCACTTTGTTTTCCTGCAATTCTCTTGCAATGGTTTCATTGCCTTTACCGTCGAGGCACATTTTGAATATGCTTTTCACAACGGTTGCGGCTTCCGGGTCAATTATCCATTTCTTTTTGTTTTCCGGTGATTTCATATATCCGTAAGGCGGTTGTGATAACGGCTCTCCCATACTGCCTCTGAGCCTGTGGGATGAACGAATCTTTTTTGAAATGTCTCTTGCATACATTTCGTTTAAGATATTTTTGAAGGGTGCAATTTCGCTTTCGCCCTCATCGCTGTCAATGGCGTCGTTCACGGCAATGAAACGAATATTATGTTCGGGAAAATAGCTGTCGGTATAATTACCTACCGAAACATAATCACGGCCGAGGCGGGATAAATCTTTAACCATTACGGCAGAAACAAGTCCGATTTCAATATCGTCGATAAGCTGTTGAAATCCGGGGCGGTTGAAATTTGTTCCGGTATATCCGTCATCCACATAATATTTTGTATTCGTTAAACCCATTTCTTTTGCTTTTTGTGATAACAACTTCTTTTGATTGCCTATGGAGTTACTCTCGCTTTCCGTTCCGTCATCACGGGACAAACGACAATAAAGAGCCGTTATCCCTATTTGATTTTTGTTTTTCGACTGCATTTAATCCTCCTTTCCGACAGTCGAACAATCATAGTCATCTGTCATTTTATCATTGATGCTGTCAACAGACAATTCTGCGAAATCGCCCGTGAGATGTTTTTTCAATCTGTTATTCAAATGATTGCTGTCGCTATATTTTTTAATGTTAAAATTCTCAAATTTACCGCAAACGATATATCTTACTCCGTTTATCATATATTCGCCTGTACCCAAGCTGAAATTTGTTATTTGCTTTTTCATATCATCTCTCCCTATCACGCTGTCGGATTAAATATTTTCTGTAATGCTCGCAAGCTCTAATTATGAAATCTTCGGTCTTTTGTTTATCCAAACCTTTTGGCAAGACATCACGCAACTTATCTGCAGATATTCGCACTTGCTCCTTTTGATTTGGCTTTTCTTCATTGAGAACGGCGAAAACCGTATCGACGAAAAAGTTGCCGTCTTTACTGAATTTTCTTAATCGCTGTGCTTGTGACAATGACGGCGTAGCGTCGGTAAATTCAATTTGTTCAAGCAATATTTGTTGTTCATATTCCGACAGATATGAAAGTTCAACCGCAGGAGTAAAGGCTATCCTTTCCTCGTCAACGAGTTTAAGTAATTCGGGTATTAAATATGTCAGGCGGATATATCGCTGAACATTTCTGCCGCTTTCGGTGTCGGATATGTTATCTCTTGACTTGTGGACAACTTGTCCATAAGTTTTCCCTTGATGCTTCAAAGCCTCTGATTTCATTTTGTATGCAAAGGCTTTTTCGCTCGGTAAAATATGCTTACGGTGTATGTTTGAATCCACCATTTGCACAATCGCCTCGTCTTTTGTGAGTTCTTCGATTATTGCGGGTATGCTTGTTATCCCCAATTCCTTGCACGCTTCAACTCGTCTGTGTCCGCTGATAATTTCATATTTACCCGCCGGAAAAGAACGAACGATTATCGGTTCAAGCAATCCGTTTTCTTTTATGCTCTCTGTTAATTCTTGCTGTTCGATTCCGTTTCTTTTCTTAAACGGATGATTTTCAAAGGGAACAAGCAAATCTATACTTATGTTTTTTATCATTTTTCTGCCTCCTTCAATATTTCAACTTTTTTGAGGGAAATACCCTTATGGTTTTTCTCATAAATCAATCTTAAATTTGTTCCGTTATCTATCTCGTAAAAGCCAAGATAACTCTGCCACCAAAATACGGGTGTGATTATTTTTCTTCCGTCACTTAGCCGAAGAAAAAGTCGCATCATATTTCGGCTTGCCTCTGCTCGCATTATTAACTTTGCGAAGTATTCGCCCTCTTTATCAATAAATTTGTAGTCGGAAGTAATGATATGTTCTTCTCTCATTTCTTCTCTTGTGTAAACTTTGTTTTGAATCATAATATATCCCTTCTTAATAAATTCTCTTTATCGGAAAGTAAAAGCTATATATTTATTTATATATTTATACGGCTACTCTCCGTTTTGTTTTAATCATCGATTTATCTTTGCTTTACACCTCTGTTTCTGTATTGATTTGGTGCCGAAATCGGTAATTTTTTCTTTTGTATCGGGTTTTTATTGAAAATCGGTATCGCTATATTAAATTAACCGCTGTCATCATATTCACAGCGATTTTTGACGCTTTTTGCACCTCTTTTGGATTTGTACTTTGGACAGAAAACAACGATTGCCTTGTGGCTTTGCTTGCATTTGTTTTTGCATTTAAGGCAAAGGCTGTTGTATGTTCTTTTGCCTGTTTCGGGATTTATGAAAAAATCCCATTCTTGCTTTGCTTTCTTTGATAATCTCGGCATTGTAAAAACTCCTTTCACTTGTTTGAACCGGGAGAGACATTTTGCACCCCCTATTTGCAAATAAATTTTCACCTCACACTTGGTAGGCAACGAAAACGGTCAAAAATTAACCCTATGACCAATATTTTTTATTACCCCCTCACTTGTTTGAACAGGGAACGCTTTTTTGGGGGTGTTTTTGAAAAATTTATATTTTTTAATATTTACCTCTCTACTCATTTGGACAAAGGGTGACGAAATGCACACCCAAAATTGCCGATTTAACGGAAATTTTTTAAAAAAATATTTTTACTCCTCTACTTGTTTGAACCGTGAATAAAAAAGTCAGGGTATTTCGGCGAAAAATTTGCAAAAAAAATAAAGCCCCTCGTTTCTTGAAAGTTCAAAAAAACGAAGGACTGGGTATGTAAAAATATTTAATTGTAATTGCGACGCACAAATTTAGCGAGCAGACCGTTTGTATATCCAAACGGTAATTTTGCTCTTTAGGGAAACCCTAAAACCTGTTGAAAACAGTTTATTATTATAGAAAAATATCTTCGGGTTATTTCGTATATCGAAAATTAAATAAAATTATAATTTCGAATGAATATTTAGGGCTGTAAATACAAAAAATTGGCGTTCGCAAACTTATTGTGTTGAATATTTCTGCTCCGAATGTTATAATTGATTCAACCAGGCAAGGAGGTCAATTATGAAAGTCAGCTATGACAAATTATGGAAAATATTGATTGATAAAAAAATGAAAAAATATCAATTAAGAGAACAAGCTCATATAAGCAGCAATTCTGTTGCAAAGTTAAGTAAGGGAGAATTTGTCAGTATGGAAGTCTTGCTTAAAATATGCGAAACCCTTGATTGTGATATAGGCGATGTATGCGAATTTTATAAGGATGACGGAGAAACCGAAAATGCATAAAACAAAAGAACAAATATCATACAATATGCAACAGGTTAAATCCAAAGACACAAAGATAGAAGTTATGCTCAGAAAAGAACTTTGGTCAAGAGGTTTGCGTTATCAAAAGAACAGTAAAAAAGTATTCGGAAAACCCGATATTGTTTTTATCGGCAAAAAGGTTGCCGTGTTTTACGACAGTGAATTTTGGCACGGTTATGATTGGGATAATAAGAAAAAGGAATTCAAATCACATCAAGAGTTTTGGCTTCCTAAAATTGAAAAAAACATTGCTCGAGATAATTTGGTAAATGAAACACTTGAAAATTCGGGTTGGACAGTACTTAGATTTTGGGGCAATGATATAAAAAAGAATTTAAAGGCGTGTGCCGATGAAATTGAGAGGACGGTAAAAAGTAAAAATGACTAAATATAAATCTATTGATTTGTTTGCGGGAATCGGTGGCATTCGTCTTGGATTTGAACGAGCCTTCGGGGATAAAATTAACACGGTTTTTGTAAGTGAGTGGGATGAATATGCACAGAAAACATACAAGGCAAATTTCAAAGATGATTTTGAAATTGCGGGAGATATAACCAAGATAAACGAAACCGATATTCCGCAATTTGATATATGTCTTGCGGGATTTCCTTGCCAAGCATTCAGTCTTGCGGGAAAAAGACAAGGGTTTGATGATAATTATAAAGGTCTTTGCCGAGGCACTTTGTTTCTTGATGTTGCGAGAATTTGCGAAGCAGACAAACCAAAGGTTATTTTTTGTGAGAATGTCAAGGGATTAAAGATTCACGACAGAGGAAGAACATTTGAAATAATTAAAAAAACTTTTGAAGATTTGGGCTATAAAGTTTTCAGCGATGTACTTAACAGTAAAGATTTTGGAGTCCCCCAGAACAGAGAAAGAATATATATTGTGGCTTTCAGAAATGATATTGCACCCGAAAAATTTGAATTTCCAAAGGCGACGGATGATACAAAAAGGCTGAAAGATATTATAGAAGAAAAGCCTGTACCGGCTAAATATTATTTAAGCGATGTCTATGTTGAAACCCTCAGAAGACACAAAGCCCGTCACGAGGCTAAAGGCAACGGCTTCGGATACGAAATTCGTGAATGGGACGGTATTGCTGGTGCTATTGTATGCGGCGGAATGGGCAGAGAACGCAATTTGCTGATTGATAAACGACAAAAAGATTTAACACCGACAACACACATTAAAGGCGAAGTCAATAAGGAAGGTATCAGAAAAATGACACCGAGAGAATGGGCTCGTTTACAGGGATTTCCCGATACTTTCAATCTGCCTCTTGCAGATGTCCATCTTTATAAACAATTCGGAAACAGCGTAACCGTAAATGTTATTGAAGCTATTGCAAAACAAATTAAGGAGGTACTTGATAATGTGGGAGTTTAATTATGGGGAATGGACAGAGGCATACGTCTTTCTTCGTTTGTTAGGAAACGGTCGAATATATGCTGCTGACAGGAATTTTGAGCAAGACGAAAATGTCTATATTGACATTTTAAATATTATTCGTTATGAAAAAGAACATATTTTAGAGTTTCAAAGAGAGTTAGAATCAGTGGCCGCCAAAGATAACGGGATTGTTTTTAAAGTATTACCATATGATGAACTTATTGGCAAAGCTGATTATTTATATGACGCTATAAAAAATGTAACTTCTGGGAATAGAAAATTCACGGTACCAGAAATAGAAAGATATTTATCTGAATTAAAATTTACGCAGCCTAAAGTCCCTAAACTTCCACAAGAAATTGAAAACGAGTATGGAAAGAAAACCGATATAATAATTACGATGCAAGATTCGACAGACCGTGCAGTGTCAACAACTGGGTTTTCAATAAAATCACACTTAGGAAGCGCTTCTTCATTATTCAATTCTTCAATGGCCTCAAACTTTTTATATGAAATAGTCGGTTGCGATGATACAGAAATGTACAAAATAAACGGCAATTATATTTCATCGGAAATAGGAATGTTCGAATACATAAAAAACAATCCTAATTTAGCACTGGAATTTAAAGGTACTTCTGAAAAATTTAATGAGAACTTAGATTTTATCGAATTAAAAATGTCGGAAATATTAAGTTGTGCAATTTTAACTCAGATAGGTTATTATGACCGAGCTACATCCAGTAAAACAAAAGATATTATCGAAAAGGTAGCGGAAAGAAATCCTGTTGGTGTAAGACGACCTGAAATATGGTATGAAGCAAAAATAAAGGACTTTTTATATGCAACATTTTCGGGACTAACCGCATCGGAATCGTGGGACGGAAGGAGAAAACTATCCGGCGGTTATATTGACGTTGGAACAAATGGCGAAATGCTCTACTATAGAGCGGTCTCTGATGATGTCTTTAATACATTTCTGTATGAACACACATTTTTTGACAGACCAAGCCGAGGTGTAAACAAAGACAAAGCCAAGGTTTTAGCAAAAGCATTTCTTGAGGGACGAGAAATTACAGATGAAGAAATAATTGATGCTACAACAAAAAACGGCAAACCAAAGCCTAAAAAGGGCGATTGGGGATATGTTTTTAAACAGGAAGACGGAAAGTATTATATTACAGTTAACTTCCAAATTAGGTTTATCTAAAAAAGTATGAGCAAATTTAAGATTGGTAGTTTATTCGCAGGTATCGGCGGAATTGATTTAGCTTTTAAGCAATCGGGTTTTGAAGTTGTTTGGGCAAATGAAGTTGATAAAGACGCTTGCAAAACTTACAGACATAATCTCCCCGATACCTTGCTATCCGAATGTGATATAAGAAAACTTAACACAGATGATATACCGGATTTTGATATTCTCACAGCCGGGTTTCCCTGTCAATCGTTTTCGGTATGCGGTAACAGAAAAGGTTTCGCCGACGAAAGAGGTAATCTTTTCTTTGAAATAATGAGAATAGCAGATGCTAAAAAGCCTAAAATTATTTTTCTTGAAAATGTCGCTAATCTTACGGAACACGACAATGGCAAAACCTTTAACCGCATACACAACGAGCTTTCCGAGAGGGATTATTACATACGATACCTCATTGCGGATGCTTACAATTACGGAATACCGCAACACAGAACAAGAACATATATAGTTGCATTTAAGGACTATGAGATGTGCAACGATTTTCGCTTTCCAGAGGAACAGCCGCTGAAAAAGCATATTTTTGATATTATCGACCGTTCGGTAAAGGCTGATTATAAATTTTATCTTCCCAAAAATTCAGTACAGTATCAAAAAATGAATGCAGCAATTACAGATGAAAACCAAATATACAGGTTTTCGGATTACGGTATTCAAAAGAGTAAAGACGAAATATCTTTTACACTTAAAGCAAATATGGGAACATGGTACAACCGTATCCCGATTATAAAAGACAACTTTGGAATCAGAACGATTACACCGCAAGAATGTCTTGCCTTGCAGGGATTTCCTAAATCGTTTGATTTCCCCGATATTCCGATGAAAAGTATGTATAAACAATGTGGGAACACAGTGGTTGTGCCAGTTGTAAAACAAATTGTTGCTCAACTTTTGTAATTCAATATGCTACAACACAATATGGATGTTAGAAATTTTATTTATAATGTGAGGTTTAAAAATGAAAATTGATCTTCATTGTCATACAAAAAGGATAAAAAGCGGTGATGGTTCAGGTAGAAATGTTACTAAAGAACTGTTTTGTAAAAAGATTTTTGATGCCGATGTGAAAATTGTAGCAATTACTAATCATAATGCTTTTGATAAAGAGCAATTTTTTGAATTTAAAGATGCAATTTCTGAAAATTGTCAATTATGGCCAGGCGTAGAAATTGACATTCAACAATATGGTCGTTCACGTTGGCATTTGATAGTAATAGCAAATCCGGATAATACAGATATTTTTTCTGATTCTGTTAATTCATTGTTTAAAGATGAAAATTTAGAAACCTGTACCCGCACAATAAAAGAAGTTTATGATTGCTTAAACAAGTGTGATGTTATATACCTTGCTCATTTTCATAAAAAGCCAGCAATTTCAGAAGAAGATATGCAAGACTTAATTAATATTGTAGGAGATAAATCCCGTGTTTTTAATGAGACACCAGACAACAGAACATTAGGCGTTTTTGCTAACTATGGGTATAATGTTATGATTGGAAGCGATGTCAAAGACTGGGAAAAATACGAACAATCAACATTTGCGGATTTAAGATTGCCGGTAGCCACTTTTCATCAGTTTTGTATGTTGGCTAAACGAGACGAAACAATTATAAATACCCTTCTAAATAAGCGAGAATCATTCGAACTTACAGCAAGTCCCCATAAATCCGTCAAATTTCCCATTACAATATTTCAAGACGTCAATATAATATTTGGGCAAAAAGGAACAGGTAAAAGTGAAATTTTATTATCACTGTATGAGCAAATGCTTGCAAAGGGAGTGGATTGCAAAAAATATACCGGCTCTGAAAAAGATAACGATTTTAAATCACTTTTAAAAACTCAAGATATGGAAAGGGATTTGTCATATTTGCAAATTGATGGTTGCGAAAAGGAATTCAGTGAAATATTAGAATGGAAAGATACAAATCCGACAATGTTTCAAAATTATATAGATTGGTGTGATACAAAAGACAATAATAAGAATAAAAGTCGAATGAAAATTACCGACTCTACAAAATTATTAAATGATCCACCAGAGTCATTTGCGACGTATAGTTCAGACAGAACAAATATTAAAAAATTGCTTAAACTTTTCGATAATATAGATTGCAAATTATACTTAGATAACAGCGAAGTTTCTTTGATAGAAAAATTATTAGCAAAAATTGAACAGAACAATTTTGATTTATTATCAAAGGATGTAATTGATTCAAAATCAACAGATTTGACAAATTATAGCATCGAAAAAATAAAAAATATTGCCGATAGAAACTCGGATACTGTTTCTAAACCTTCTTCCACCGGATTTATTGAATTTGCAACCAATCGCTTGGCTTTATTAAAGAACGTAAAGAAGATAAAAGAAAATCTTTCAAAACCAGAGTGCAATGAAAAAAGTTGCCTTGGTGCAATTGAGGAAAAAGGTAATTTATACATTAACAAAAAATATCGTCTAATATGTGAGAATTCCAAAACATCAGAGTTTTCTGTCGGAATAAAAAAATTGAAAGCAATAATTGATGCAATTAATGATATCGAGAATCATATTGAAGCATCGACAATTTCTACACAAATTGACAAACTGAAACAATTGTGCAGCGAAGATAATATATCATCTTTAAAACCATTTATAGGTTTGTCTAAACAAATTGTCACTGAATCAAATGAAGAATATACGCCTTCGAACGGCGAAAAGGGCATTTTGTTACTCGAACGAACTTTATCCGAAGATGCCGATGCCTACTTTTTAGACGAGCCTGAACTTGGTATGGGAAATTCTTTTATTGATACGAATATTAGACCGATGATTTCTTCTCTTGCTAAACGTCATAAAACAGTTGTTATAGCGACGCATAATGCCAATATTGCTGTTCGCACATTACCATATGTTTCAATTTTGAGAACACACCAAAACGGCAATTATAATACGTATATCGGTAATCCATTTAATGATAAGCTAAAAAATATAAATGATGAAAATGATATAAAAAGTTGGACCACTGAAAGCTTACATACATTAGAAGGCGGTAAAGAAGCTTTTTATGAAAGGAAGAGTATATATGAAACAAGCGGAGAATAAGAAAATCACAGTAAAACTTACGGTTTGCGGAGAAACCGATGTTTTGATTTTTTTACTTGATGAGGCAAATCCAGAAAAATATATAATTAATTTGAATGATTCTTCATCTCAGCTTCAAATTAAGGAAGTTTTTTCAAAGCTCCTGGAAGAATTATTATTATTTGATATTGATTTGGTTTTGGAAATACAAGAAGGTTATTCAAAAGGACTTTATAAAGATGTATTCACGGAATATATATCAGAACTTAATAAAGAATTGAAACAAACAAAAAGCATGATGAAAAAAGAATTGGAATAATTGCAATCATAGTAAAAATATATATTGGCACATACACTTAACAGTCACAGGTCTTAGGGTGTCCCTAACGAGGTGGTTGGTAGTGTAGCTGTCCGAACACACCGCTTGTTTCACAACAAAGCGAAAGCAAGCGATTTGGACAACCTGTCCCTAATTGGTCTGCTCGCTGAGATTGTGCAAAAGCGGGCAAGCTACCGTTTGGATATCCAAATGGTCTGCTCGCTAAGATTATGCATTTTAATCGAACAAATAAAATTAAGGTACAGCCTACTGGATTTTCTCCGTAAGTTGTGCCTTGTTTTTAGTTATATATTACTTGCTCGTTTACAATTTCCGTTGCTCGATTGTGGATGTTGTTCATCTTTTGCACCCATAACATTGGGTTATTCGATTTCAATTTTTCCGTAACATTTTCTTTTTCGGCAAGGTCTTTTACCAACCGAGAAAAAAGATTTTGAGCCTGTTCTTCGATGTCAGCAAGGTATGAATCGAGCTTACCGCTTGTCAGCAAATTGTAGTAACGCACTTTATGATTTTGCTTCAAATATCGTTTGTGCCTCATTGCCCATACGCCGATATTCGATTCTTTTTCTTCCGCCGATAACGAAAGATTAGGCAATAAATAATCACCAACCTGCGTATAAGCGCCTCCGCTATTTTCAAAAATTGTTTTAATATTAAAACCTCCTTGATTTCAGTAAGTTCATTATACGAAAAACAAAATCGAATTGCGAATGTGCGGATTATTGTTTGAATATGACGTTCGACTATCGGTAAAACTGTATTTTACCAAATCCTATATGAACATTCGCACCATAATGTGGAGACAAAAAAGATGTCTCTTGCGAAAAGCCCGATTATATCGGGCTTTTTTGCTACCCAAACGGCGATTTTTCTCTGTACCAAAACGCAGATGTAAAATCGCCGTTTTCCCTTTGTGGATAGACTTGAACTCCCGAAAAGTAAATATCAGATACGCAAGGCAGATAGAAATCAAAAATCTATCTGCCTTTTCTATTACCCTAAAAAGGAGAAATCAAATATGCTACAGAAAGAATTAGCCAAACGGCTCAAGGCTCGGTACGACACCAAGATGGACGGTAACGAATGGCTGGAGGTGTCATCGGACGGCATCCCCCTCTGCCGGATAAAATACAACGGTCAATTTCTAAGCAACGCCGACCAAAACCTCTCGGATGAATACCGCAGTAAAATTGCAGATATTCAGGATGAGATCTCTACGGTGCGGGAATATGTCGGACTCTACGAACACGCACCGCAGATGAAAGCTGCCGATGTCTCCGATTACAGACAACTTTCCGTCTTCGGAGATACGGTGTTGGCGGCAACCTACAGTGAAAAGAACGGCTTTATGTTCTGCACATGGAAACAGAATGCAGACGGCGACTCGGTGTTCTGGGGAGATTATTCTCCGAACTATGAATATGTCAAGGAAGCCTTTGCCGTGCGCTCCGGTCTCGTCAGCAAAGATCGTCTGTTCAGTGAGAATGAATCGGCATACCTTTGCCGCTGTGTGGACTTCACCAAAGGCAACTGCGAAACGCTGACCTATGAGCAGGAACGACAGCTGGATAAGCTTCAAGAAAAGCTCACAGATGCATATCCCTTCCTCGAAGCCGAGCCGCCGACCTTTGAACAGGTGTCACCCCCGCAACAGAATATGTAATACTATCAATCGCCCTTCGGTTACACAAAAACCGGAGGGCTTTTTCTATTTCACAAGGAGAACAGAAATGACCATATTTTCAGATAACCCATATGACAGACGCATGGAACGGCTGATGATGACCGTTCCGAATTTCAAACCGAGAGGTGTGGGCTTCCGTTTTACCGAAGCACAGCTATTCATCACGGCAACCGCCGCTACACCCACGGAAATACTTACGGAAACCATGCGGCAGATACGCTGTCCGCCCTTCCGCAAGAGATTCAACGAATATATAGAAAGCGAGGAAAACCCCATGACATATATAAATGAAAAGCACCGGACAAGATTTACACTTGCCGCAAAGAATGTACACCGAGAGAATTACGCACTGCTTTCAGCTCTGTATCTGCTCACCGCCGACCAAAGGCTGTGGAGCTGCTGCAAGCATCATATAAATAACGGCTGTGTGTTTTTTGAGAATATTAAGATCAATAACTGTTCCGAGCGAGCCTACACCCTCTACTGCGCGGCAAAGGACTTGACCCTCGGCACAAAGCACATTACCGTGTCGGATCTGTCGGACGCCGACCTTGTTCCGCCTATGTTGTTCCGCACGATTTGCAATGCTATGGCGATCCGCAGATTCGGACTCGCAGCCGTAAAGGAGATTTGCCATGATTAAACTGAAAATCAAATACGGCAACAGTCAGACCGACATCCGCTTCCCCTGCACGGAAAAGGATATGAATGCGGCACTCGAAAGAATCCGTGCCGAGGATGTCACACCCCTTGAACTGTATGTGTCCGAGGTCATATTTCCCGAGGAACTCGACTTTCTACAAGACAGATTCGCAAATCTGGATGAGGTCAATTACCTTGCCAAGCGCATGGACAGTTTTTTCGGAGACGAGGAATATCAGTTCTACGAAGCCATGAAATTAGAGGGCTTCGACACACTGCCCGACCTCATCAATTTGAGCTTTAATCTTAACCGCTATCCGCTGATTCAGAATATCGGGGACATGGGCAAGATCGGCAGAGAGTATCTGCTCACGGTCAAGGGCTGTCTGCCTGCCGACGATGCGGACGATCCGAAATATGCAGAGTTCGGACGGGAACTGATACAGTCCGGCAACGGCATTTTTACAGAACACGGAATGCTGTTCGTGGACGAAAACACGCCGTTCCAACGGTCATATGACGGACAGACCTTCCCGCCGTATTTGTATGATCCGGGGGTGCTTTGCGTTGCCAAGGCCGAGTACGACGGCAAGACCGAATATCTGTATTTTCCCTGTGAGGAGGAAGCCATCGACAAGGCGTTCACAAGGCTTGGCACAACGGCAGACGAGGTAAAAATCACCTTGGAGGATTTCAATACCGACAGTCCCGAATGGTTCGGGCGATTTCGTGAGATCGCCGCCGAGGAAGGCGTATACGAGCTGAATAAGCTGACCGCCGCCGTTAATACGGCGGATATGGATCTGAAAAAGCTGTGGTCGGTGGCGGAATATGCCGAAGCCGAGGACGCCGAGCAGCTTACAAGGCTGGCAAGGAATATCGGGTGCTTCACCTTCATTGAGGGAGCAACAGGCTATGCCGAGGTGGGAAGGTTTTTTATCGAAACCGAGGACAGATATGTTCTTGATCTTGAAATGGAAGATTATTTCGACTATGAGGGATTCGGAGAATATATCTCGGATAAATTTTACGGCAAATTTGTTTGTGGCGGCTTCATCTACAACGACACCGACACCAGTCTGCTCGACATTTTATATCAAGATGAACCTATGACGATGGGAGGGATGTAATATGATCACCGCAATTATCCGCAATAAAAACAACACTCTTGTGCTGGATTTTCCGCGCAGCATTTATGACCTCTATGAAAAGTTGCAGTCTGTCGGGATCATGCGCTCACCGAAGCAAATCCCGCTGACCGACAGCGAGGACGAGGACATCGGCGTAAAGCTGTTCAGCGAGAGTGACTTCGGTCAGCATCTGCTCCTCACACTGCATGAGAAAAACACCATCGCCGACGCCAATATGCTGACGCTTGTTATTGGGTCGGCAAGCGAGGACATCAAAGAGGAACTCGAACAGAACATCCTCTACGACCAGTACGACTCAATGGATGAAGTGATTTCCGCCGTCCGTCAGATGACGCAGGACGCCGGTCCCGTAAAGGCTGTATTCTTCTGCCCTCTCATCGGTAACATTGACGAGGGCGACGGAGATATGTTCACGGTCGGAGATTCCTACCTTGCCGACAGCGCCGATGAGATCGCCGATGCATTGAATCGTTACACCGCCAATGACGAAAACGATATGGCAACCTATTATAACGAGGATGACGGCGTGAGCGAAAAGCTGACCTCGGCTGTGTGGTCGGTAGAGCTGCATGGCGGCAAGCTGTTCGGACGAATTGACTGCAGCCTCAAGGAAGCTCTCACGGCAGAGGAAACGGAAGCACTCCGGGACTGGCTCACCGGACAGTGTTCGGACGGCCTCGGCGAAGGCTTTGAGCAGCAGCCCATTAATACTATGGACGGCGAACTGTTCGTTTCGTTCTGGAACAGCGGTGATGACTACGCCATGATGACCGAGGACGAATTTGAGGATCATCTGCAAAATACCGAAATGACGATTGGAGGGATGTAATATATGGCCTTGCTGTTTTCTGCGGTTACCGTAACCGCAGGTTATGACCAAGCGGAATTCACGGTTGGAGGAATACCGAGAGAATACGACGATCTTGTCGGCTGGACGGCGTTTGATGACTTTATGGAAAATGTCGATGCGGAAACAGAGGTCAGCATACACGCCGAAGCCTATTTGTACGGCGGCGAAGAAACCGTGACCGCCACTCCTGAGGAGGTCACATATCTGATGATGCGCATGGAACGGGATGAAAATTTCCTTGCCGGACATTGTGACAACATTGAGGATGTCGACTTCTCCTTTTTACGGCCGTCGGAGGAATATTACGGAATGGAGATGAACTGATGACAGATAAAGCAAAACCGCCGCAGCCCATGGCGTTCAAGAACCTTGCCGAGCTGAAACGGTATATTAAACTCGGCACGGAATTCAAAGCGACAAGACACAAATACCACCCCGACATCGTTGGGCTGACCCGTGTGGTGACAAAGGTGCAGACCAATGGCTTTTACTCGAAAATCAAGGATGAGCCGAACCATCGGTTCTCCGACTGCAATGGAGGCAAAGGCTTTTTCACTGAGCTCGGCAAGGCCGGCGGATATATCTTTGACGGCACTGCGGTTAAGGTGTTGGACAAGCGCGGTGAAAACGGCGTTATTTACGAATTGGAATTTTACAGAGAAAACACGGAGGTAAATGAAATGAACGAATATGACCGCCTGTACAGACAGGCACAGAGATACAGAGAAATGTACCCCGAAGGCACAAGAATTTTACTTTTGCACATGGGCGACGACCCCCGTCCCGTTGAGGACGATATGCGCGGCACGGTAAAGTATGTGGACGATATGTGCACCCTGCACTGCGCCTTTGATAACGGCAGACAATTGGGGCTCATCCCCGGCGAGGACTCCTTCCGCAAGCTCACCGCAGAAGAGCTTGCCGAGGAGCAAAACGAGGATATGGACGAGGACAACGGCCCCGTTATGGGAATGTAGGAGGTTGCCTATTGGAACACGATATTTTAATTCCGCAGCCGCAGGCAGATATGCTACTCCGAGAAGCCGCCGAGCGTGAAGTGTCGGTAGAGGAACTGCTTGCGGAAATTATCAAAAAATATATAGAAAGGAACGAGCGCAATGGCGGATGAAAAGAAAGGCATAACCGTAAAAATCGATGCCGACCTCCATGCCGAAATCAGAGAATATCTCGAACGGCATGAAGGAATGACAATGGCTGAGTTTATCACCCTTGCGGTGGACGATGAACTACACCCCAAAATACAGCAGAAAGGAGGAAATAACATGGGCAATATGAGAACGATGGCATTTCAGGTGCCGGAGGAACTGTTTCAGAGAATCAAGGACTACCTGCACCGCAACAATATGAGTCAGAAGGAATTCGTCCTCGGACTTATTGAAACCGAACTCGACCGAGAGCAGGCCGAGCGTGAGAGCCAAATAGACGCCGAAAGCCCCACAGAGGATACCTGCGGAGAAACGGACGAGGAAGCCGCAGAAAACGGCTTTGCGGGCGAATGTGAGGGCGACAACAGCGCCGATGAGGAAACCGAGGATGAGGACGAATCCGAGGGCTTCGGTATGACAATGTAAGGAAAGCGAGGCGGAACGAAAAAAACAACGGTATCGGTCGGATGACCTATGCCGATCAGATTTTTGGATATGTTCGCAGGTATCGGCGGCTTTCGGTCGGGGCTTGAACGGCTCGGCGGCTTTGAGTGCGTCGGTTACTGTGAGATAGATAAATACGCAAAGCAGGCGTATGACGCCATGTACCCAACGGAAGGAGAATTGTATTTTGCAGACGCAAGAACCATTGATCCACACACCCTGCCGGATATCGACCTTATTTGCGGCGGTTTTCCCTGTCAGTCCTTCAGTATCGCCGGGCTCCGCAGAGGATTCCAAGATGACACAAGAGGCACTCTCTTTTTTGAGATCGCCCGCATTGCCGCCGTTAAAAGACCACCTTTTCTGCTGCTTGAAAATGTACCCGGTCTGCTGTCGCATGACAAAGGCCGGACTTTTGCGACCATCCTCGGTGCGCTGGATGAGTTGGGGTACGATGTCGCATGGCAAATCCTTAACAGCAAGGATTTCGGTGTCCCCCAAGCCCGAAAGCGTGTGTATATTGTCGGATATCTTAGAGAAAGATGTGCCGGAGAAATACTATCTTTCACAAACGCAAATGCAGCGTCTCTTATCCAACTCCTTGGAGGCACAGAGGGCAATCGGGTCTACTCGGACGAGGGAGTCGGCATCACCCTCACAAGCAATGCTGGAGGCTTCGGAGGAAAAACCGGACTCTACGATGTAGCCCTGCCTATCAAGGTAGATACAAAATCCGGCTTTCAGCTCGCACACCCCGGTGACAGCATAGACCTTGCCTACCCGACAATGAATACACGGCGAGGACGGGTCGGAGAAAAGATCGCTCATACCGTAACGCCCGGCAATACGCAGGGCTATTTTTTTATCGATATGAACGCCGGAGCAAAGCTCACCGAAACGGCTCGGTGCATTACTGCACGACAGGACAGTGGCATCAGCAAGCACAAAGGCGAACACTCCGCCGTGTTTATTGAGGATGAGCCGAGAGCCGTAGTAACGCCCGACAAGAAAACCATCCGTCAGCAAGGCCGTTGGATAAAAGAGCCGAACGAGCCGATGTTCACCCTTACGGTGCAGGACCGGCACGGTATCCTCCGTTACGGCAGAGTGCGAAAGCTCACGCCGAGAGAATGCTGGCGCTTGCAGGGCTTTGCGGACGAACAATTCGATAAAGCAGCCGCTACGGGATTAAAAGACGGACGGCTCTACAAAATGGCAGGCAACGCCGTGAGCGTACCTGTCGTTTCTGCTGTCGGTGCTGTTATCAAGCGAATCTACCAAGAGCAAATTCAGAAAGGATAAACGAGAATGACCTATAACAGAAAAATCATGAGGCTTGAACTGTCCGCCGAAAAAGCACTTAACGGCGGATATTATTATGCCGAATTACTGCTCCCTGCGGCGGACTATGAAATCAAGGACGCTATGCAAAGAACCCGTGCCGTCGGCAGAGAAAACACGGTTGAAGTCAGCATCCTCGAATGCGATATCCTGCCGGAAATGCAGGACATCCGCTTTGACACTTTCAGTTTGGACGAGTTGAACTTCCTTGCCAAGCGGCTTGCCTCTCTCCCCAATGAGGAATTGCCTGTGTTTTACGCCGTGACCGAGCAGATATTCAACGACGCAGACGAAAACCCCGTCAGTATCAAAGACCTCATCAACTGCACCTACAGCTTGGACACCGTTCCGATCGCATCCGGCATCTCCGGTCCGGAGGCACTCGGCAGATTTGCTATCGAAAACGGTCTGCTTTCCGACCTCGACGGCATTCCCGAAAGCGCCGTTCCGTTTTTGAACGCGGAACAGATCGGCAGAGTGCAGCAGAAGAACGATAACGGCGTATTTGAGGGCAGATTGTATATTCCCACCGTACACTATGAGCGGCCGGAGATATATGACGGCGTGACCTTGCTGGACGAGGAACCCGAACCCTCCGACTTTGCCATCCGTCTGCTTGTATCGGGTACGCCGGAGCATATCAAGGGCGATCCTGTAGATAGGGCTATATGGCTTGACCTTCCAATGGCAAGCGACATACTCGCAAATTATGCCGCAGCTTTTAATAAAGCAGACATTGGCGATTGCGTGTATTACGATTTTGAATCGGTAATTCCGCAGATCACCTCGGAGATGTTTGGCAGCATGAGTGATGTCCAAACACTCAATAAACTTGCTGCGGAAATCAGCATCATGAGCGAAGCGGAACAGGTCAAGTTCAAAGCCGTTTTGGATGCCGAAAACACGGCAAGCATTCAGGACGCGCTGAATGTAGCACAAAACCTGTGGCGGTATGAATTTACCGCTATGCCCGATACCGCCGACGCTTTTTTCAAAAATTATGTTGCCGAGAATGCAGATTCTCGCTTTGACAGTCGGTGGCTTGGCGGCTTGTTTGCGCGAAATGAGGGTGAACGCTTACTCGGTCGCCTCGGTGCGACGCTTACCGATTACGGCGTTGTTTCTGCTCGAAACGGACATCTTTTTGAGCCCGTTCCGTATGACGAGCCGGAGGCAAAGGAAATCAAAACACAGGCTATAACCGATGAAAAGCTGGATGTCATTGAGATACTGGACCGCAGGGCGCTGTTTTCCAATGGCAGACTCCTGCCCGAAGAAGTCCCCGAAGGACTGTACGCCTACGACCTCCGCCACAGCGATGACGGCGACCGCTTCTGCACCGTTGAGCCGAAGGTCGGAGTCAACCATGGCGGCACTGTTCTGATGCGGGATATCCTCGATTTCGGCGAAAGCGGATATATTCCGCTGGATGAGGACACCGAGCCAAACTTCCTGGGCGAAACGATGACAGTATCGGAGTTTGCCGAGGAAGAAGCCCAGGACGAAGCCATGCAGATGGGAGGTATGTAATATGAGCATCAAAACCGTAACCACCGATGACCTTCGCCAAATGAACGGCAAGGAAGGACTTGTTTTGCAGGGCTGCGGCGGCGATCCGCAGGAGTGGCTCGACGGCATCAACGGTCTCCTCACCGATGATGGAATTTTGAAAAACGGCAGTCGATTTGAAAATATCTCGGTATTCCAAAACGGCGAACTCACCAATATCCTCTTTCCCTTTGAGGACAGTGTGGAAATCGACATGGGCAAGCTCGCCATGTGGCGCTTGCGTTCCCACGAACAGTTCGGCGGCACTTGGCTTTCGGACTATGTCCCGAATCGGCTTGGCGGCTTCATAACCGAGCATGAGCCGGACAAGATAAAGCCCGACTGCAAGCTCATCGGTGAGGACGGAAACATCTTCAACCTTATGGGACTTGCTGCCCGTACACTCCGCCATAACGGACTTGCGGAACAGGCAACAGAAATGACCAACCGCATTCATGAGTGCGGCAGCTATGACGAAGCTCTCTGCATTATCGGAGAATATGTCAATATCACCGGCGAGGATGAATCCGAGGACGAGGACGCAGTGCAGTCCGCCGAGCTGTTTCCCGACGAAGACGAAGGCTTCACGATGGGAGGAATGTGATATGGAGATTGCCATGCTGCTCATTGGCCTGCTCCTCGGCGGGTGCGTAACGATGTGCGTCGTGTCCGGCATTGCGCTGAACCGATACAACGACTACGAAAGCGAGATCCACAGACTGAAAGCAAGGCTCGAAGCCAAGGACAGACAGAAAACAGAATAGAACAAAAATAAATCCACGGCGGTATCGATCGTTTTGAGAACGAAAGATACCGCTTTTTTGTTTTCGGAACGGTCGACCGCCTCAAAGTGAGGTGATCAAAATAAAATCCCCTGTAACCTGGATAGGCAACAAAACCTCTATCCTCCATATCCTGTATGCCTTGTTTCCCATAGGCTGTGACCGCTATGTTGAGCCGTTCGGCGGCTCCGGTGCGGTACTGCTGGGAAAACCCGTACCGGACAAGTTCGAGGTGTTCAACGATTACAACCACAACCTCGTCAATCTGTTCCGCTGTATGCGTGACCGTCCGATGGAGTTCATCCGTGAACTCGGCTTTTTAAGCCTCAATTCCCGTGACGATTTTGCCGTACTGAAAAAGTTCTTCGAAAAAGAGGAATTCACCGAGGACTACCTAAAAGCACAGCTTGATCTGACCGAAATAATGCTGCCCGAAGTGACCGCCAAGGAAGTACGGGCGCTGTATTCGGCGGCACGGAACGACCACGACCTACGCAGGGCTGCCATGTTTCTAAAGCTCATTCGCTACAGTTATTCCAGCGGATGCAAGTCCTTTGCCTGTCAGCCGTTTTCCCTCAGAACGCTGTTCGCACTCGTGCAGGACTTTGCTAAGCGGTGCGAGAATGTGGTCATCGAAAACCAGGACTTCGAAACCCTTATAAAGCACTATGACCGACCGACGACCTTCACCTACTGCGATCCGCCGTACTTCACAAGCGAATATATGTACGACTGCGGCTTCACATGGGAGGATCACCTGCGGCTCTACCACGCTCTTGCGGGTATGAAAGGCAAATTCCTGCTGTCCTACAATGACTGCCCCGAAATCAGGGAGTTATATAAGGAATATAACTTTTTTGACTTCAAACGGGTGCATAGCATGGCGCAGAAATACGAGGCCGGTAAGGAGTTTTCCGAACTGCTCATAGCCAATTATGACCTCTTTGAGCGTGAACGGCAGCAGCCCCACCAGCTCACCTTGTTCGATTCCATCGACAAGCCACTCGACTACGAAAAAATATTGAAGGAGAACATTGTATGCAGAATAAAAAGATAAAAACCGAAATCATTATGCTTCCCGTACCTGCCGAGCTGTTCCTCGAAGCCGGAATGTTCGAGGGCGACCCTCTGCAGATGTACGCAGACGGACATAAGATCGTCATTGAGAACATCGACGACCCGAAGGATATCGTCTGTGACGGCGATTGCGAAAACTGTCCCATTGCCGACATGGACTGTGACGGCGACTGCGAGGACTGCCCCTGCAGCGATAATTGCGATGAAAGCGAGGCGAACTGATATGACAAAACTATACCGTGTTCTTGGCAAAAGAGGGCGCATCACTATTCCGTTTGAGATCCGGCAGCGTGTCGGCTTCACCTATAACGATGTGCTGTCCTTCACCGAATCACCGGATGGCAGAACTGTCACCGTCAAGCGTGAAAAGATCTGCGATAACTGCTCCGGCACCAAGACAGCCGACAAGGAAACCGAGATGACGCTTGAGGATTTCCTCGACAGCCTCTCTGCCGAACAGCAGCGTGTAGCGCTCGTGCATCTCTCGGTCAAGTGGGCTGAACAGAAAGCAGGTGGGCAGAATGCAGAAAATTAAGCCGCTGTATCCCTTTTCGCTGAAAGAGGCGGTTAGCCTTGGCGAAAAAGACCTTTGGCGGGAAAGCTACCTTGAAAACTGCGACTGTGCAAGAGCCATAGAGCGCGCCATCGACGAACACTATGACGGTATGCGCCTTGATCCCTGCGCCAAGGAAGTCATCGACCGATACGGCTTTGACCGTGTGGATTTTGTTCTGGCAAACACCCTCCGCCAATCAATCGAGGACGGCAGATATTCCGAGGACAACAAGAAATGGGCGCGACGCTTTTCGGTCATGGACAAGGAAAACGCATGGCAATACAGCGTGCGCAGTCATCCGGGGCTTGTCAATCTCTTTGTCTCCGACACAAGGCGGCAGTGGGATAAACTCGGATTATATGACGGCAGTCAGTGCGACAGTGAGTGCAGCGGACAGATCGACTATACCGATCGCATACTTGTACTGAATCCGTCCGTTCTCAAGGACGAGTGCAAAACGCCGCAGAATCAGCTTTTTTACGCTACCCACGGCAACGGCTGCCGCCCCGATTCCCTCGGCACGAAGGTATTTGGTTTTCATGTAGCGGACGGCGAAAAGACCTATTACCGCCGCACGGAATTTGTGGGCGCACTGAAAGAGGAACTCATCCCCGAATGGGCAAAGGAAAACACGCAGAAATATCTTGAAGCCGACGACCTTGCCGATGAACCCACCGAGGACGGCGGCATGACAATAAATCTGTAATCAGGAGGAATTAACTATGGCAACCAAGAAAACCAATAACGCAACAAAATCCAAAATCCCTGTCAGCGCCAAAATCGACCGCATGATCGAGCGTGAAAATGCCACGGTTAAGGCGTATGCAAGTGTGAACATCGGCGGCGCATTCGTCATAAAGGACATCGCCGTGGTGGACGGTCAGAAAGGGATGTTCGCCCGAATGCCCTTTCGCTCCTACAAAACAGGCAGCGGCGAAATCAAATATTCCGACATCGTCTTCGCCCTCACCGATGAGGCAAGACAGAGTGTTAACGAAGCCGTTCTCGGCGCTTACCGTGAGGCTTTGGAGGAATCCGAGGACGAATTACCCGATGAGGACGAAAGCCTTGCACAAAAGATGTGACTTTTTTCTGAAAAGTGCAGATTTCGCTGGACTTTCCGAATTTTTTCGGTATCCTGTAGGTAGAGGTGGTAAATATGAGAAAGACGAAAATGCTCGCAGCCCTCCTCGCAGGATTGATCACGCTGAGCCTTGCGGGATGCGGTGCAAATAAGGCAGAAAATACAAGCAGCGATCCTGCAAGCACAGAAAGCGGTATCACGGCAACGGTAGCAGACAAGGCTTCCGAGTCGACCTCCGAGAGCAGCCTGCCTGCGGAGAGCGAAATAAAGCAAGACGAATCTACGGCAGAAAAAGAAAAGGCCAAAAGCAATGCCCCGCCGACAGCGGCAGTAAGGCAGACACCAAAAAGCCTGCCGAATCAAATCAGAAGACCAAGACACCGTCCAAGCAGACGGAAGCTCCGAAGCCTGCCGAGGAAAAACCGCAGACGCCTGCACCCTCAGAAAAGCCCGAAACTCCTGCCGCAACACCTACCGCCAATGAGGTGGCAAGGAAAACGGCAGAAAAGATAAATGCACTGAGGCAATCCCAAGGCTCACCGGCTGCAACCATCCTGCCCGGACTCGGCAAGGTCGCAACCTATCGCTCTGAGCAGCTTATAACAAACTTCTCGCATGAATCAAGTCCCGACGCCTGCACCGTATTGAAATACGGTGAATATGTAGATATGTCGGACTGCGGAATGCCCGAAGCGAGCTACTACCGAGGATACAATGCCGAAGCCGCCGCCAAAGGAAATTGGACGGGTACGGCAGACGAGATAGCCGATAAAATAGGAAACGGCTTTAAGAACAGTGCAGGCCATTGGCGCTATGTGGGAAGTGCCGAATACACCTACATGGCGGTCGGCATCACCTACAAAGGCGGCACATGGTACTGCTGCGTATGCGTAAGCAGCCAAAACTACGGCGGATAACCGCCCGATATACTCCAAAAAGAACGCTTGATAAAATCAGGCGTTCTTTTTTTATACAATCAAACTTGAAAGGATGAGTCAATATGAACAGAAAGAAATTGTTATCCTTGCTCCTTGCATTGGTAATGGTACTCAGCGCTTTCCCGATTTCGGCGTTTGCGGCACCTGCCTCGGACATCCCCGACAAAATGCTCGACAACCCCATTGTCAGAGCGCTTGCCTATACGGGCTACAATGTACAGAAGCAAAAGGATAACGGCACGATCTACCAGACCGGACACTACGGCGGCGCACTGAAACGAAACGCACCGAGTATCCTCTCGGATATTCATTACAGCACTTCGCTTACGGGTAAGGAAACGGTTTCCGATTCCTCGACCGTAACGGGCAAAGCGCCGAATATTGCAAGGTTCGAACAGTACGGTCTCTGCTGTGCAAGCTTCGTGACCTACTATATTTGCAACTACCTGCCTAACATTGAGGGCGTGGATACGCAGTTTATTACCGACGCCATCAACGCTACGGGAACGAACTCGCAGGCCGTTGTGACTTGGCAGAACGCGCTCAATAAGCTTGCCTCGCAGGGCAAGGTTGAAAAGGTCGGCACGAGTCCGAGCAATGTGGACTATTCCAAACTCACTCCCGGCGACATCATCATCTTCGGCAACAGCTCAAGCAGCCATGTCCATGCGGCTATTTTTGCAGGCGTGTATAACGGCAAGCACTTCATTATCCATGTAGGCAATGAGAGAGGCCCCGAAATCAACACCACCGAAGGTATGGCACACTCCTCCAACGGAGATAAGGCATCCACGCCGAACGGATATTATCATCTGCCGGATGAACTCTTTATCGAAAACGGTTTTATGGAGGTTAAAAAGACCGATGAAAACGGCAAGGCACTTGCCGGAGCCGTATTCGTTGCCACAAATCAAAAGACGGGTAAAGCATACAAGATCGGCCCGACCAATACCTCCGGCTATGCCAAGGCTGCCGATCCGATCCCGTTCGGCACTTATACCGTCAAGGAAACCGTGTTCCCGAAGGACTACCGTGCTTACGGAAAATCCGAATGGACAGTCACACTCAACAAGAACACCCCGAACGCCACGATTACCATCAAGGCTGTCAACGAGCTGATCCCCGGCAGTGCCAAAATCGTCAAGGTCAGCGAGGACGGCAAGGTGGATGGTATCACATTCCGCATTCAGGGCAACGGCATCGACAAGACCGTTAAAACCGCAAACGGCGGTGTGATTCAGGTAGACAACCTCAAGCCCGGCGTTTACACCGTGACCGAAACCGAATATGACAAATATATTCCGCAGGAGGTTCGCCGTGTAACCGTTGTCAGCGGTCAGGTGTCAACCGTCAATTTCAGCAACAAGCTCCGCCGCGGCGACCTTACAGTCAAAAAGACAGCCGAGGACGGACTGACAGAGGGCATGAAGTTCCGCCTCTACGGAACATCGCTCTCCGGCATTGAAGTCAACGAGTATGCAGTGACCGACAAAAACGGCATTGCAAAATTCAAGGATGTGCTGATTGGTTCGGGCTATACCCTCGAAGAAGTCGACACTCCTACTCGCTATGTTGTACCCGAAAAGCAGGCCGCCGCTGTTGAGTGGAACAAGGTAACGAACAAGTCCTTTGATAATATCCTCAAGAAGTTCAATGTCACCGTAACCAAGAGTGACAGCGAAAAGGGCTTGCCTCAGGGCAACGCCTCTCTTGCAGGTGCTGTGTACGGCATCTATAAAGGCAATCAGCTCATCGACACCTACACCACCGACACAAACGGCAGTTTCACCACCAAGTGGTATATCTGCGGCGATGATTGGTCGCTGAAAGAAATCAGCCCGTCCGAAGGATACCTTCTTAACACAGAAAGTCAGCACATCGGTGCTGAGGCCAAGCTCTATACCGTTGAATACAACCTCGCAAAGCCCCTCGACTCTCTTGAAGATGTGATCAAGGGGAAAATCGCTGTAATCAAGCATTGCGATGACGGCAGCACCAAGATCGAAACACCCGAAAAAGGTGCAGAGTTTGAGGTATACCTTGCCGCCTCCGGCAGCTATGAAAACGCCAAGGAAACCGAAAGAGATATCCTTGTATGCGATGAGAATGGCTTTGCCGAAACCAAGGATCTGCCTTACGGCGAATACACCGTGAAGCAGACCAAGGGCTGGGAAGGCAAGGAATTGCTTGCGCCTTTCAATGTCTTTGTTAAGGAAAACGGCGAAACCTATCGCTTCCTCATCAACAACGCAACCTTTGAGGCACTCATTGAGATTGTTAAAAAGGACGCCGAAACGGGTAAAATTATCCCTGCGGCGGGTATTGGCTTTAAGGTACGCAACACCGACACGGGCGAATATATCGTGCAGCACATCAACTACCCGACGCCTGTGGACATCGATACCTATTACACCGATGTAACAGGCAAGCTCATGATGCCCGAAAAGCTGCCCTACGGTAACTATGAGATTATCGAGCAGTGTACAGCTTACGGATATGTTCTCGACTCTGCTCCCATCGCATTCAAGGTGGACGGCAGCAAGACGGTTGTAACCGTAGAAAAACACAATATGCCGCAGAAAGGTATCGTCAATATCTCAAAAAGCGGCGAGGTCTTCTTCTCCGCTGTGGAATCGGACGGCGTGTACAGCTTTGTTTTTGCAGATAAAGGTCTCGCAGGTGCAGTCTATGAGATTACCGCCGTCGAGGACATTATCACGCCGGACGGCACACTCCGCTATGCCAAGGGTACGGTCGTTGATACCGTAAACACAGATGAAAACGGCAACGCCGCAAGCAAACCGTTGTACCTCGGCAAATATACGGTCAGAGAAACTAAAGCGCCTTACGGTATGGTACTGAACGATGAGGCAAAGTCGGTTGAACTGACCTATGCAGGCGAAACCGTAAAGCTTACCGAAACCTCCGCCGAGTTCTATAACGAACGCCAAAAGGCAGAGGTGTCGCTCTCCAAAATTCTCGGTAAGGACGAAACCTTCGGCATCGGGAATAACGGAGAAATCCTCTCGGTGCAGTTCGGACTCTATGCGGCCGAGGATCTGACCGCCGCAGACGGTTCGGTCATTCCGAAGGACGGCCTACTCGAAGTTGCAAATTGCAATGAAAACGGCAGCATCGCATTCAATACAGATATTCCTGTAGGCGCAAAGCTGTATGTAAAGGAAATCGCAGCCGACAGCCACTATATCCTCTCGGATGAAAAGTACCCCGTGACCTTCGACTACGCCGGACAGGATACCGCCCTTGTGGAGATCAAGGCAAACGGCGGCGAAGCCATCAAGAATGACATCCTCTACGGCTCGGTCAAGGGCTTGAAAATCGACCGTGAAACCGAAAAGGTTATTGTCGGCACAAAGTTCGGACTCTTCCGCAGCGGCGAAACCGAGTTTACTGCCGAAAACGCGCTCCTTACCACCGAATCCGGCGAGGACGGCGTATTCACCTTTGAGAACATCCCTTACGGCGATTGGCTCATTAAGGAATTGCAGCCTGCGGACGGATACCTCGCCAATGAGGAAATCTATCCTGTCCGCATCGGTGAGAACGGACAGACCATCGGTATCACCGTTGTAAACGACCGCATTCCCGAAATCAAGACCCACGCTGCGGTTGACGGCGACAAGGAAGTCTGTGCAACCGAAGTGTTCACGCTGACCGACACCGTATCCTACAGCCACCTCATCCCCGGCAAGGAATATGTACTCAAGGGTACGCTTATGGATAAGAACACGGGCAAAGCCTTTACCGAAAACGGCGAAGCTGTAACAGCCGAAACCGTTTTCACGCCCGAAACTCCGAACGGAACGGTTACGGTGTCCTTTACCTTCGATTCAAGACTCATGAAGGAAAACACAAGCCTTGTGGTATTTGAAACTCTGTATAAGGACGGCAAAGAGCTTGCCGTACACGCAGACATTGAGGACGAGGATCAGACCGTCAAGGTTACCGTTCCTAAAATCGGAACAAAGGCAACCGTGAACGGAGAAAAATCCGCTACTGCCAAGGGCGACATTACCATTAAGGACACCGTTTCCTACAAGAACCTTACGGTCGGTAAGGAATACACCGTTAAAGGCATCCTTATGGACAAGGCAACAGGCAAGCCGTTCCTCGTAAACGGCAAGGAAGTGACCTCCAAGGTCACCTTTACGGCAGAGAAAAAAGACGGAGAGATTACCGTCCGTTTCACCTTTGACGGCAGCAAAGTCACCAAGCAGACAGACATCGTAGTGTTTGAAACGCTCTACCGTGACGGCGTGGAGATCGCAGCTCATGCTGACATCAAGGATGACGGTCAGACCGTAACGCTCACGCCTCCTGCTCCTCCCGTTCCGCAGACGGGCGACAACTCTAACCTCGGCTTCTGGATCGGACTCGGTGCTGTGGCACTCGGCGGTATTGTCGCCGTGGTCATTATCCGTGTGAAATCCCGAAAGGACGAGGATGACGAGTAATGAAAAAGGTGTATGTCTGCGCTCCCCTCGGAGGGGATGTTGAGGAAAATCTCAAAAAGGTTAAGACATATACCGAATACGCACTGAGGTGCGGCACGGCTCCGGTCGTGCCGCATTTCTATGCGGAATGTCTTGACGATAACAATCCCAAAGACCGTGAAGTCGGCTTGGCGGCGGGAATGTCGCTGTTGTGGCTTTGCGATGAGGTTTGGGTATTCGGAGATACCGTCACGGACGGCATGAGTGCCGAACTGAAGTTTTGCAAAAACCTCAATATCCGAGTCCGAAAGATAACCGAAAAAGAAATCCAAAAAGCGATTGGAGGTAATCCCTTATGAATCCTATGAAAAAGAAAACCGTCAGAGTCCTTTTCTGTGTTCTGTTCGTGGCCGTCCTTGTGTCGGCTTTCTCCATGACCGCCTTTGCCGCAGGCGATGTGGCGGGTGCAATCGAGAATACTTGGAATGCTGCCAAGAGCCAAATTCAGACGGTAGTCAACAATGTTGTTTTTCCCGTGTGCGATATGATCCTCGCCATCCTTTTCTTCGTGAAGGTCGGCACGGCGTACTTCGACTACAGAAAGCACGGACAGTTTGAGTTCGCAGCTCCGTGCATTCTGTTTGCCTGCCTTATTTTCACACTGACCGCACCGCTGTATATCTGGTCAATTATCTGATGCAACCGGTTACGAAACGGAGGTGATGACTTATCTTTGACTGGTTAGGCGATATCTTTTCGGGGATCGGCAGCGCCATCGGCGACGCTATGGACTTCCTCGGAACACAAATATCCAATGCCATTTGGGACGCAATGCTCAAATGGTTTTATGAAATCATCTACGGCGCTATCGCCGACTTCTTCGAGATGATGGGCAATATGGGCGCGGATGTGTTTGACCTTGAATGGGTAAAAGCAACCGTAAAGCTGTTTACTCTTTTCGGCTGGGGCTTGTTCGTGGCCGGAACGGTTGTGGCAGTATTCGATGTTGCCATCGAGTACCAATGCGGCAGAGCCAATGTGAAAACAACGGCACTCAACATCATAAAAGGCTTCTTTGCCTGTTCTCTCATCGGAGTCGTACCGATAGAATTATACAAGTTTTGCATCAGCCTGCAAAACACATTTTCCCACGACCTTGCCCGAATTTTTGCAGGAACACAGTCGCTGGATCTTGCAGGACAAAGTACCTCGGTGCTACAGGGCTCGTTTATGGTGGCGGCCACCGCGGAATACAAGCTCTTTAATCTGCTTGCGATGATAGCCTTTGCCTACTGCATTATTAAAATATTCTTTCAGAATATTAAAAGAGGCGGAATCCTCCTCGTGCAGATGTCTGTCGGTGCGTTATATATGTTCAGTGTACCAAGGGGCTATGCCGACGGCTTCAACCAATGGTGCAAGCAAGTCATCGCAATCTGCCTTACCGCATTTATGCAGACAACATTGCTTTTCTTGGGGCTTCTGACCTTTCCGCAGAATATGCTGCTCGGCCTCGGCATTATGCTGGCGGCCAATGAGGTGCCGAGAATTGCGCAGCAGTTTGGCCTTGACAGTTCGGTGAGAGTCAACATGATGAGCGTAGTCCACGCCACCACAACGGCAGTCAACCTGACCCGCAGTGTGGCAAAGGCCGCAGGCAAATAACGGAGGTGTCTATGGAATATTACAAGGAAGCAAACAGATTTTTGCAGAAGTACGGCTCGGACGCATTCAAAATCATTGCCGCATATGAGGTTGCAGCGGACATTTCGCAGGCGGAACGGTATGCCGATTGGTATGGAGATTACGGTATTTTTGAGCCGTCATTAAACGAGGAAATGACCTATGACAAGCTCCTCTCCCGTTATAAGGCAGGGCTTAAATATCTCGGTATTATCCATGAGCAAGCAAAAGCAGTTTGCAGTCGATTCCTCTCGGAACAGCTTGCAGAGCATATCCGTGAGCAGTTCGGACGGCACAATGTCGACGCCGAATACCGTCCGGCATCCGTTATAACTAAAATGGATACGCCGGAATTCACAAGGGATATGCTTGCAGTCGACCGAGATATGGAGGTGGACTGCGACATCGGGCATCAGATCACCTGTTATCTCGAAACATGGTTCGATGTGGACAAGAAATTCGGAACGGACACGGCTGCGGACGATGATAAATGGCTGAATCTGTACGCCAAATACGACCCGTTTGCCGACACGCTCCGGCTTGAATTTACCGTCACAACCGCCGACTCCTGCGAGGAAGGCGAATATGTGCCGACCGATGCGGAAGTGCAGCTTATCAAGGATATGATCTCTGAGAAGCTCCGTGAGGAATACGGACAGACGCCCAAGGAATTCTGTGAGGATGTCGGCGGCATAGAAATCGGAGGAATGATGCAATGACACAATATATCTATCCGCAGAACTTAAAAGCCACAGCCAATCTGTGGCTTTGGAGCTTGCGGGACTTTGTAATTTTGGCGGTAGCCGCACTGTTGTCGGTTCTCGCACTTGTGCAGCTGCACATTTTCTTACCGACCGTAGCTGTGTTGTGCTACGGCTTTTTAACAATTCGCATGGACGATACCACCGTACTCGACTTCATGCGTTACGCCGTGCGGTATTTAATATCCACACAGCAATACTTTGAATGGAGATGATGATAATGAAACAGCAGAAAAAGAAAAAAGGCCGTTCGGTGCAGGATCTGCTCGGTATCCGCACCTTCACGAAATACGGCCTTGCGACAAACAAGGGCGAGCTGCTCTTTTACCTCGTGTCACCCACCAATATCTCGGTGCTCTCCCACACCAATATCGAAATCAAAATTCGCCATCTGATGATGGTGCTGTCGGCGCTGCCGGACATCGAGATCGTCTGCACCGATTCCTCGGAATGCTTTGACGACAACAAAGCCTATCTGACCGAACGCCTTGAAGTTGAGGAAAACGCAAAGGTCAGGAAGCTCATCAAAAAGGACATTGACTTCCTCGACACCATTCAGGTAGAAATGGCGACCGCCCGTCAGTTTTTCTTTGTTGCCCGAATTAAGGGGCAGAAAGAAAAACAGGTCTTTGAAACCGCCAACCGCATCGAAAGCAAGATCGCCGGCGAGGGCTTTGAGGTACACCGTCTTAAAAAGCCGGAGATCAAACGCATCCTTGCTCTCTATTTCGATGCGAGTATGCAGGGCGAAGCAATGCCCGACATTGACGGTGAACAGTTTTTTACGGTGACGGATGATGAGGACGAGGAATAAGCCCTTCCTCATAATTTTCTGCCTTCTGCTGTCGGCGGCTGCCGTGCTTGCAGGTGCAAATATCTATTCGGAGTTAAAAGAACGGCAGAAAGAAAAAGAGAACTTTGCCGCCGTCTCACAAATCGCCGAGCCTACGGTCACGGCCGCACAGACAGAATCAGAGCCGACCGAGCGGCCTGCGGCAGAACGCAATATACAAGCTCTCATTACAGAAAACGCCGACTGCATCGGGTGGCTCTCCATTGACGGCACGAATATCAGTTATCCCATTATGCACACCCCTCACGATCCGCAGAAATATCTCCGCCGCAGCTTCTACGGCAAATACAGCCAAAGCGGAGTGCCGTTCCTTGACGGTCGGTGCGACCTTCAAAGCACCAACCTCATTATTTACGGTCATAACATGAAAAACGGTACAATGTTCTCCGATTTGAAGAAATATCTGAATACGGATTTTCTGAACTCACACCGCACGGTAAGGCTGGAAACCGCCGACGGTGTGTTTCTGTTTACCGTGAGCGAGGTGCGGAGAACAAACATCTCGGACGCTTGGTATGACCGTATCACCGTCGAGGACGGCAGGCACCTTATCCTCTCCACCTGCCACGGTTCGGGCAAGGACGGAAGGCTGCTTATTATCGCCGCAGAAACCTAAACGGCAGAAAGGAAGAAAATCATGTATAAAAGAAAACCGAAAGTATTGACGCCGGAGCAGGTCGAGGAAATCCGCACCAAGGACTTCTTCGATATGATCCTGCCCGGCACAATCAAGTTTTTATCCGACCATTATATCGTCGGCGACAGCTACCGCTGCGTATGGGCGATTCGGGAATATCCGCCGTCCACCGAGGAACAGGCGATCCTCTCGCAGCTCGCCGACCGCAACGGCGTGACGCTTCGCATTTACCACCGCTTGGTGGAATCAATGGAACAGCGTAAAATCATTCAAAATGCCACTCGCCGCAACAGGCTCAAAAGCGGCGGCAACGATGTGAACGAAACCATCGAGGCCGAGGGCAATTTGCAGGATGTAATTGAACTACTCGCCAACCTCCGCAAGAACAAAGAGCCGCTGCTCCATGTGTCGGTGTTCATCGAACTGAAAGCCAGGAGCATAGAAAAGCTCAAGGAATTGCAGAGCGACATCGCTATGGAACTCACTCGCTCCAAGATTTCCGTCGATAGGCTGACCCTCCGGCAAAAGGAAGGCTTTTTGTCAGTCATCCCGACAGGTTACAATCAGTTCGGCGCACAGTATGAACGAGTGCTGCCTGCATCCTCTGTCGCCAATATGTATCCCTTCAACTTCTCCGGCAAAACAGATCCACACGGCTCATATGTCGGCAGAGATAAATACGGAACAAATATCCTTGTAGACTTCGACCGCAGAGCCGAGGACAAGACTACAAGCAATATCCTCATCCTCGGAAACAGCGGTCAGGGCAAGAGTTATCTTCTGAAACTCATCCTCACCAACATCCGTGAATCGGGCAAGCGCATTATTTGTCTTGACCCCGAATCAGAATATGAGGATCTGTGCGAAGCGCTCGGCGGCTGCTATATTGATTTTATGTCCGGCGAATACACCATCAATCCGTTAGAGCCGAAAGCGTGGACAGACAGCGTTGAGGATATCGACGCTACTACACCCGAAGCGTTCAAGAAAGTGACACGACTTTCGCAGCACATTGCCTTTTTGAAAGACTTTTTCCGCAGCTACAAGGATTTTACCGATGCGCAGATAGACACCATCGAAATCCTGCTCTCCAAGCTGTATGCCCGATTCGGCATTACCGACAGTACGGACTACAGTGTAAAGAAGCCCTCGGACTTTCCCGTTATGCAGGATTTTTACAATCTCTGCGAAGAAGAATTTATGGCTTATGACAAGCAACGCAAATACCTCTATACAGAGGAAACGCTCCAAGAGGTCTGCCTCGGAATCCATTCCATGTGTGTCGGCTCGGAAAGCAAATACTTCAACGGCCACACCAACATCACAGACTCCAACTTTCTCGTGTTCGGCGTGAAGGGACTTATGGATACCAACCGCCGACTCAAAGACTGTATGCTGTTCAATATCCTGTCATTCATGAGCAACGAACTGCTCGGCAAAGGCAGCACAGCGGCATCGGTGGATGAGCTGTATTTGTTCCTCACAAATATGACTACAATCGAATACTTGCGTAACTGCATGAAGCGTGTGCGCAAAAAAGACTCCTCGGTCATTCTGGCAAGTCAGAACATCGAGGACTTTTTGATTCCGTCTATCCGAGAGTTTACAAAACCGCTGTTCAGTATTCCTACGCATCAGTTTTTGTTCAATGCCGGTCAGATCAATCCGAAGGAATATATGGACGCCTTGCAGGTCGAGCCGAGCGAGTTCGAGCTCATCAAGTATCCCGAACGAGGCACCTGCCTCTATCGCTGCGGTAACGAACGGTATCTGCTCCAAGTTATAGCGCCGGACTATAAGGCGGCTATTTTCGGAAAGGCAGGCGGGCGATGAGCGCAACGGTAGCGGCGGCTCTTAAAAAGATAGCCGTTGCCATACTCACCGACAAAAAATTACGCAAGGCGGTGCTTGGTATTGTCCTCGGAATTATTATTATCGTCATAATGCCCGTGGTTGCCGTTATCGCTCTTTTTAACGGCGATATCAATATCGACACCGACAGGCTACAGCAAATCGTGGTCGAGGAAATGTCCGATGAGGAAAAAGCAAAGCTACAAGCGGTTGAGGATACGATGAAAGCCATTGAAACGGCCATGACCGAAAAAGGCTTTACAGCAGAAAAAATAAAAGAAGCACAGGTGCTGTACACCCTCGCTTTATATGACCATTCCAAAGCGGACGGCTTCGTGGATAAGCTCGTCGGGTGCTTTGCGGAGGATCAGACGGACGAGCAACTCATCGCTGCCGTCAACGCCGCATTCGGCACGGAACTAAAAGCTGAGGACTACAGCAAGATAATGAATTCCATCCGTGCCAACAGCATAAACACCTCCGGCTTCACCGATCCGCATAGCAAGAACAACCTCGACCTTGTGGAATGGGCAAAGCAGGCGCAGTCTCATGGCTGGGGCTATGTATGGGGCAGCTACGGCGAAGTGCTTTCGCAGAAAACGCTGAACTCAAAAGCCGAGCAATACCCCGATGAGGTCGGCAGCAAGGCAGACTTTATAAAAACACACTGGCTCGGCAGACGAACCGCGGACTGCATCGGACTGATTAAAGGCTACGGCTGGCTGAACACCCAAACGGGGGCTATCGAATACGGCACAAACGGTATGCCCGACATCGGTGCAGACACGATGTTTGAGAACGCCGTCGAAAAAGGTACGATTGACACGCTCCCCGAAACGCCGGGGCTTGCTCTTTGGCACAGCGGTCACATCGGAATCTATATCGGAGACGGTAAAGTGATACACGCCGCCAACACCCATGCAGGCGTTATTATCTCCGATGTTTCCGGCAGCGGCTTTACGCATTGGCTCAAGATTCCGTATATCGACTATGAGGAGCAAACAGAATGAAAGGAAAGGTCAATATGGATAAAAACAAAATCCGGCAACTTGCCGACTACGCTATCAACGAATGCTGCGACCATTCGGAGGATTGCTATTGGACGATCTCCTATGACGAGCTGTATTATCACTTCGGCGCGGAGGTCACCGACGCCAATGAAAACGGCAGACTGCTCGAAGAAGAATTACGGCAGAGAGAAGAAATCAACGAACTCATCATGACCGAGGACTGTATCGAGATGACCTGCCACCTGCAATATTGCCACAACTGCCAGACCGATCCGGTGAGTCTGCTTTCCGTCCTCGGTTGTAATTTCTATGACGAACACGAAACCGAACACCACCATGAGCCTGCGAACGAATCCTCCGATGAGGACGAAACGCAGGCTCTATCTATGTAAAGGAGAAAACGACATGAAAAAGACAACCTTCAACATCTCATTTGACGAGGACAAGGCATCCGCCCTTGTCCTTTATCTTTCGCAGAAAGGCACGACCGCCGAAGCGGAACTCGAAAAAGCGCTGGACGCTCTTTACACCAAAACCGTGCCTGCAGGTGTGCGTGATTTTATCGACATGAAATCCGGCACCGTTTCTTCCTCTGCCGTGCCGAAGCCGAGAAAGCCGAAGCTCCCCAAAACGGAGCATACGGAGGTCAGTGAGGTAAGTGCCAATGAGCGACATTGATATTACCCTGTACCTTAACGAATACCGTGTGCGGGCATTGGCAGACGCCCTCGGCAGTCAGACCGCCGAAACGGTCGAAGATAAATTGACTGAGGCGTTCGACACACTGTATCAGGAATATGTTCCCGATGAGCAGCGTGCCTCCATCGAGGCAAGGATTGAAAGAGAGGACGCCGCAGAGCAGGCGCGGCTGGAAGCAGTCCGACGCTTTGCGGTCTACCACATCCGTGAAAACGGTGAAGACCGGCATTTCACAAGCGGCTACTTTCTCTCCCCGATGCAGGCTGCGTATCGATACCGTCTCTATGAACGCGGTGAGTTGTCTTCCAACCCCGAAGTCTTTGCCAACGCTTTTATTGAAACGAATCCTGTCAGCCTTGAATACTTCGGCAAGGTCTGTGCGGATATCCGTGCGGATGACCGAGTCACTGCACTGCTCGAATTTGATTTGGACGAAGGCAGGGTCAGTGTTTACAACGGCACGGATAACGAATGGCAGACCTACTCTCTGCATGATTTTTCCGTTGCGGCTTACAAGGCGTTTCGCTCCGATTATCGCAGCGAAGAATGTCGCCGCGAGATATTCAACAGCAGCCTTGCGGGAAAGGAAGTGGATCTGTCAGAAACCGATGACGAAACCGAGGCTCCGATGATGCAGATGTGACCTCCCTGTGCGCCCCTGTGTCGCCCCGTGTGGCAAGATGCAACCCTACAGCGGGTAAACACAAGCCCTGCAAAGGCAAAGAGCCGTTTGGGGGCGGTTTTCGCACCCTTTTGCGGAAATCGGCAGGCGGTACGAAAATAAGCAGGAGAAAGCGAGGGGTTGCCTTGCTCTCCCCTCGCAGGACACAGCGGACGGCAACGCCGACCGCATAAGGCTTTGCAGGGCTTTGGGGGGCGACAACAAAAACTGCGATTTAGGGGTTGCACGGATAAAAACCTCGCAAGTTTAGGGGTTGCGGTTTTTGAGCGAAAAATACGGCAGAAAAAGGAGATGATTTGAGTGCCGACGCCGAAAAACAAACGCAAATTTGCACTGTGGCTCTATCCCGAAACGCTTGAAAAAATCGGGCAGCTCTACACCGCAGATGACTGCCGCAGTAAATCCGAATTCATAGAAAAGGCGGTGCAGTTCTATATCGACCACCTCACTGCCGAGGATCAGCGCTCCATGCTGCCGAACGCCATGCTGTCCTCTATGAAAAGTATTGTTGCCGAGAGCGACAACCGCATCTGCCGATTGCTTTTCAAAATGGCTGTGGAACTCGCCGTCACAATGAATGTGGTGGCGGCAAACAGCGACATCGACGATATTACTCTCGAACGGCTCAAGGGCGAATGCGTGAAAGAAGTAAAAAGGCTCAACGGCAATTTTACTTTCCGTGACGCAAACGACTGGCAGCGAGGTTAGTAAATGGCAAGGCTTGTTACGAAATTCAAATATCTGAAGCCCGATGAACGAAATCACTTCGGCGGCTATGCGGAATACATTGCTACCCGTGAGGGCGTTGAAAAGATAGATGAGTCAAAAAGAAATGCTCCGGCGACAAACAAGCAAAAGCAACTGATAAAGAAAATCCTCTCGGACTTTCCCGACAGCCGCTCATCGTTGGAGTATGAGGACTACCTCAAAGAGAAAACAGTCGGCGCAGCCTCGGAATTTATTACCCGTGCGCTTGAGGAAAACGCCGATGAAATGCTGCACACAAAAACCTATGCCGACTACATCGCCACCCGTCCCCGTGCGGAACGCTTCGGCTCTCACGGACTCTTTACCGATGACGGCGTGGCGGTGGATCTGAAAAAGGTGTCGGACGAGCTCAATGCGCATACGGGAAATGTGTGGACGGCAATCGTCTCGCTGCGCCGTGAGGACGCCGAGCGACTCGGCTATGATAACGGCAGCCGATGGCGGGATATGCTCCGCTCACAGGCGCAGACGCTCTCCGAAAACCTGCGAATACCCATGAGCAACCTCCGTTGGTTTGCCGCATTCCACAACGAAAGCCACCATCCCCATATTCACTTGATAGCCTACTCGACAAATCCGAACGAAGGTTATCTCTCGGAAAAGGGCGTGATGGCTTTGCGTTCGTCCTTCGCCAAGGACATATTCGCACAGGACTTGCTCTGCGAATATAAAAAGCAGACAGAACACCGTGACGCACTCAAGGTTCAGAGCCGTGAGGTGCTCGCCGAGCTCATCGTCAAAATTAACGGCGGCACCTATGACAATCCACAGGTGGAGGATCTGTTGCAGGCACTCGCCAAGAGGTTGGCTGTGACCAACGGCAAAAAACAATACGGCTATCTGCGCAAGGACATCAAGGAGATCATCAACAGCATCGTTGACGAACTCGGCAAGGATGAACGCATCGCAGCTCTCTATGACTTATGGTACGAGTCAAAGGAAACGGCGCTGAAGGTCTACACCGAGAGCCGACCGGAACGGCTGCCGCTGTCGCAAAACAAGGAATTCAAATCTGTGAAAAATATGGTGATAGCCGAGGCGATGAAACTGAATCTTCCGACAGATGAGGTTGAGGAAACGGACGAGCCTGTCGAGCCGGACAGTGAGCCGACCGCCGAGGAAACCGAAAGCCCCGATCCGCCGCCTCCGCCTATGGACGAATATGAAAGAACCGTCGCAGACGCTGACAAGGGCAATAAATGGTCGCAGTACCGTGCGGCAAAATTCATGCTCGACCGTGACGGCGACCACTATGATCCGAAAAAGGCTGTGAAGTATCTCACCAAATCCGCCAAGCAGAGCTACACCGTTGCAAAATATATGCTCGGCAAGCTGTACCTTAAAGGCGAGGATGTACCGAAACAAATGCTCCACGCTCTACATTGGTTGGAAAGCGCCGTCAAAGACGATAACCCATACGCCGAATATCTGCTCGGCAAAACCTTCCTCAAGGGCGAGGATATAGAAAGAGATACCGAACGAGCCGAGAGCCTGCTCCGCCGCTCCGCAGAGCAAGGAAATAAATATGCGGCGTATACGCTCGGCAAGGCATATCTTGACGGAGATATTCTCGCCCAAAGCATTGACGAAGCCGTGCGCCTGCTGAATCTGTCGGCATCAAAGAACTTTGCTCCGGCACAGTTTATCCTCGGCAGACTGTTATACAAAGGCGAGGTCGTGCCGAAGGATATAAAGAAAGCTGTAGAATGGCTTGACCGTGCCGCCGCGCAGAAAAACCCCTATGCGGCGTACCTTGCAGGCAAGATATATCTGACCGAGGATGAGGTCAAGAACATTCAAAAAGCCATCCGTAGCTTTAAGATAGCCGCCGAGAACGGAAATGACTATGCCGAATACCAGCTCGGAAAAATCTATCTCTACGGTAAAGACATACCGAGAGATACCGATAAGGCGATGTACTATCTTCATCTTGCCGCCGAGCATGGCAATCAATATGCCGCACAGCTCATCCACAGCATTCGTGTCAACGGAAAATGGACGGCAGCGCTTGCCTCACTTCGCCTGCTCGGTCACATGGCTCGTGTCATCCAAAACCGCTTGGAGGATGAGCGCAAAGGCAGAGGAAACAGCATCGACCGCAAGCTGCGGAGAAAAATCGAGGAGAAAAAACAGGCTCACGGACTCAAACAATAGCACGGGGAGGTTGCGCATACATTTTATGCGCAACCTCCTTTTCGAAAGGAGAAACTCATGTCAACCGAATACATTCACTTTACAGCCGAGCAAAAGGAAGCTGCTCGGCAGACAGACCTGGTCGCACTCCTGCAAAGCCAGGGCGAATGCCTCAAACGCTCCGGCAAAGAATATGTGTGGCGTGACGGCTCGGAAAAGGTTACGGTCAGAGGAAATCTGTGGTTTCATCAATATGAACGCATCGGCGGCGACGCCGTAGACTTCGTTCGCAGATTTTATAACATGGACTTTCCGCAGGCCGTCAATTTTCTGCTCGGCAATAACGGCGGCGCACTTCCGCAAGCCGAGCCGGTCAAGCGAGAGCCGCCAAAGCCGTTCACCCTTCCGCCGAAAAATGATAATATGCGGCGTGTGTATGCCTATCTGCTTAACCACCGAGGAATAGACCGGGAGGTGCTTTCTGCCTTTGTGCATAAAGGAATGATCTACGAATCCGCCGATTACCACAACGCCGTCTTCGTCGGCTACGATTAACATGGCATTGCCCGACACGCACACAAAAGAGGAACAGGCAGTGAGAGCACCTACAAAGGCAATGCGGAAAGCTGCGATCCCCGTTACAGCTTCCACTGGACCGGAACGGACAATATACTCTATCTCTTTGAGGCTCCTATAGATATGCTGTCCTTTATTTCTCTGCACAAGGAGAATTGGCGAAGTCACAGCTATGCCGCCGCTTGCTGTGTCGGGAATCAAGTGCTGTTCCAAATGCTGAAAGCTGATCCCAATATCGACACCGTCTGCCTCTGTATGGATAACGATGCCGCAGGTCAGGCGGCGAACAAGAGAATATCCGACAAGCTCTTTATACAGGGCATAAAACACGAAATCCTCGTTCCCGAATTCAAAGATTGGAACGAGGACTTATTATATGACGAACAGGAGGAAACCGAATGCCAAACATTGCAGCTTTAGTAACCGTCGCCGCAATTATGTTTGCCGTCCTCGGTGCGATAACGCTGATTGCTCATATCTACAATCTCAATAACATCAAGAGCAAAACCGTCGGTGACGGTCAGCACGGAACGGCTCGGTGGGCAAACAAAGCGGAGATACGAAAGACCTACCGCCATGTTCCGTTCACGCCGAAAAAGTGGCGCAAGCAGGCAAAGCAAAATCAAACGCCTACCATGACGGTGATAGCACCGAGAAAATTGCTTCGGAAAAAGACAGAGCCGACCGAGGAATCTCTGCCGCAGGGCATTGTGGTCGGGTGCAAGGGCGGCAAGCACAGCACCACCGCCATGATAGACACGGGAGATGTCCATGTGCTGATGATCGGTGCGGCAGGTGTCGGCAAGACTGCCTTTTGGCTGTACCCGTGCATCGAGTATGCCTGTGCTTCGGGAATGTCCTTCCTCTCCACTGACACCAAAGGTGATGTTATGCGTAACTACGGAAACATCGCCAAGGACTACGGCTACAAAGTTTCGGTTATCGACCTGCGAAATCCTACCCGATCAAACGGAAATAATATATTGTACCTTGTCAATAAGTACACCGACCTATACGCAAAGCATCCCGAACAAATCGTCTACAAGGCCAAGGCCGAGAAATATGCAAAAATCATATCCAAGACCATTATCCTCTCAGGTATGGACGCCGCTTCCTTCGGACAGAACGCATACTTCTATGACGCCGCCGAGGGCTTGCTGACGGCAACCATTCTGTTGGTAGCGGAGTTCTGTGCGCCGGAAAAGCGGCACATTGTATCGGTGTTCAAAGTCATTCAGGAACTACTCGCCCCGTCCAAAAAGAAAGGCAAGAATCAGTTTCAGCAGCTTATGGAACTGCTCCCGAACGAGCATAAGGCAAAATGGTTTGCAGGTGCAGCTCTGAACACCGCCGAACAGAGTATGGCAAGCGTTATGAGTACGGCGCTGTCCCGTCTCAACGCATTCCTCGACACCGAATTAGAGCAGCTCTTGTGCTTTGATACCGAGATAGACGCCGAAACCTTCTGCAATGAGAAATCGGCTATCTTCGTCATCATGCCGGAGGAGAATCCAAATACCTTTTTTATGATTTCACTGATTATCCAACAGCTCTACCGTGAGATACTCGCCGTTGCCGATGAAAACGGCGGTAAGCTCAAGAACCGCTGTGTATTCTTCTGTGATGAGTTCGGAACGCTGCCAAAGATAGAGTCAGCAGAGATGATGTTCAGTGCCTCCCGTTCGAGGCGCTTGCAGATCGTTCCCATCATCCAATCCTTCGCCCAGCTCGAAAAGAACTACGGCAAGGAAGGCGCGGAGATCATCGTGGACAATACGCAAGATACCATCTTCGGCGGCTTTGCACCAAACAGCAGCTCTGCCGAAACGCTTTCCAAAGCACTCGGCAGCCGCACGGTCATGAGCGGCTCGGTCAGCAGGAGTAAAAACGATCCGTCACAATCGCTCCAAATGATAGAGCGACCGCTGCTGACACCGGATGAACTCAAATCCTTGCCCAAGGGCGATTTTATCGTCATGAAAACCGGTGTACATCCGATGCGGGTACACCTCAAGCTGTTCTTCAAATGGGGCATTGAGTTTGACGAGGACAACCCCTACGCCGTTCCCGACCAAGGCAACCGAGAGGTTAAATACGCCGACAAAAAGGAAATACAGGACGGCATCCTCGAAAAATATCCGCCGGAGTGGAAAGAGGAAACGCCTGCACCGAACAGCTCGGACGGCGGCGGTCAGGCTCAGCAGGACAGCCAAAAGAACGAGCCGCAAAAAACGCCACCGCACGACAACCGCAGAAACGGCAGTCCTCCCATCCGCACCTCACCGCCGAAAAAAGAAGCTGCTCCCGATGTAACGGAAGCAGAGATTATAAAAGACTTAACCGAAACGGAGGTGCAAAGCAATGAGCCGTCTTGATTTTCTATACCGCACCGAGCTGCCGCACAGAGCCGTTGCGGTGTATATCTACCTTGCCGACCGAACGAATGAGAACAATGAGTGTTGGCCTGCCATACCGACCATAGCCGCCGACCTCAAGTATTCGCCCTCCACCGTCCGCCGCGGAATCCGAGATCTAAAAAAAGCAGGGCTTCTCGAAACCGAGCAGCGATACAGAAAAAAAGGCGGCAAGAGCAGTCTGCTGTTCCGGCTGAAAAAGGAATAAAAAAGACCGCTTGTCGGCGGTCAGCGTTTAATCACGGCTGTAACGATTCGTTCAAGGCCGTGCTTTTCTATATACCGAAGCACATCGAATAAGTCTCCGAACGAGAACGCTTCGTTAAAATATTCCGTGTAGTCCTGCGGCGTTTTCAAAAGCGGATATCTGCCGCCTGCATTAACGGCTATGTAGTATTTTTCGTTTTCCATCTTCATCCCTCCGAAATCGCACAAGGTTTATTATATCGGCAGCAGGGTATTTTTTCAAGAGCCTTTTTCCGCCAAGGGACAACTGCGCCTATACGCTGACAGGTGCCACCTGTCATGATGGAAGGAGAAAGTGAACTTACCCAACTGGAGAATAACTACAGCAGAAAGGAAAACAATAACCGAGAACACTTGACATAGAGAAAAGACCGCTATGAACATAAAGCACAACATAGCGGCCTTTTTTCTGCTGTATTTACGGCAAGCTCCCTAATCTACACATGAGGCGCTGGATTGCAAAGAAAAAGTTATATGTCTCAACTTTGCTATAGTCTGTCGCCATTGCAGAGAGCGTTAGCGCTTGGCTACGCTCTCTTTAATTTGAGCATAAAAGTCATCTTTAGATTGTTTACTAATAGTAATGTTCGAGTCGAGATTATATTTTGCAACCTGCTCATTAGAAACATTCAAAGAATAGACCATATTATCAATAATCTCAAATCTTCCCTGAGGACCACTTAAAATGGTGTAAGTTCCATCTTCGTTGGACTTTGCAAACACAAAAAATTCATCACCAAGCTTCATCAAAGGGTCGTCAACAATCTCGTAAATTTTCCTTTCTTTCTCGTCTACCATTCCAGTCATTACAATTCGAATCGTCCCGTCCTTTTTTCCAAACAAAGACTCTCTGATTTCTGCTGTATAGATTGTCAAATCAACTCCGTAAGATTTATATTTGTCATCAGTTTCCATCCCGGTAATTGTCACATATGCTGCTAAATCGCAATTATCTGCGAGTTCATTAACACTTTCGTAATTGTATGACCAACTTGCATTAAGAGGTATTTTTTCATATTGGCTGTAATCCGTTGCGCTTTGGTTCGAGCAAGCGGCCAAAGTAAACATAACCACAATTAAACCGAAACCCACGATTGCTTTTAGTGTATTTTTCATTTAAATCACCTCGCTATATTATTTGATTGCATTTTAGTATTTTGCATTGACACCATTTACATCATCGGTTTGTGGAACGGTTAACCCATATCCTCCATAGCGGCTGTTCGTTCCGAATGTATAGCCGTTCATAATTGTTTTTGTTTTCCCGTTATCGCCCAGCCCGAAAACATGCCCCATTTCGTGCACAACGACTGACTTCAGTGCCCCATCATTGTTCCATGTAGAAGTTTTCGCCATATTAAGGGTCAGTGTTTGCGATACCACATAGTATGGAGATTTAGAATTATACCTTGTTTGAGTGAGTCCGTCCCAATCAACCCCAGTAATGTTTCCTGTACACATATATACATTGTATCCTGTTCCTGGATTGTTGGAATAATGCAATATTTGAGCCTCAGTAGTCCTTGCCCTCCAAGCGCTGGCTCCAGTTGAGAAAAACGAAATTGCTCTTGAACCAACCCAGTTATCGTAATAGTAATATATCTTTGAACTCTTATGTCTATAAGGTTTAAGAGAGTATGCAAATGCTGGTAATGAAAAGCTCATAAGAAGAGTAATAACCAAAACAATAGAAAATGCCGCTTTGGTGGCCGTTTTTTTCATTGCTGATTCCTCCATTCATGTAAGGTTATATTGTATGAACTATATATGCATTAATGTGATATTTAAAAGCGCACAAACCAACAAATGAAACCGTTGGCTTATGCGCTCAATGTATAGAAAGTTAAACACCCGCCAATTTTGGGCTTAATCTTATCTGTCTTTATGAGAGCCAAACCGAAAAAACTACTGAAAAAATAAATCGTTTTCATGACATTTAGCCTCCTTAAAAACAAAATGTGCAACTTATCCATCACAGAATAACTTACACATTTCTACTTCATATCCACTTGCCGAACAAAATGGCTTGTGATCAAGAATTGCAAGTCATTCGTTTTCCCGTTCCTATGATATCATATTGTTATGCGTATGTCAATGGTATTTTGCAAACAAGTCACAGATAATGCGTTTTTCCGCCAAGGGGCAACTGCGCCTACAAACTGACAGGTGCCACCTGTCATGGTGGAAGGAGAAAGTGAACTACCCAACTGAAGATAGATTACAGCAGAAAGAAAAAGACACAGAGGCTTCAGGTTGAAAAAGCCAGAGATAACAAAGACATTTTTATTAGTACGGTTTTGATCGTTGAGGTAAGCCGCTTTTTTCTTTCTGCTGTAAGGACTTTTTTATGAGATCATATTCCAATTTGATTTTCCTCGATTTTTCTCGAACAGTTCTTCTGTTCAGATGTTCTGATGCGGTTCGGGCGGCAGGGAGTAAAATCCTTGCCGCCCTTTTTCATACCAAAACCACGCTTCTGATGCATGGTTCAGTAAAAATTAAATAGTTGAGAAGAAAAAAATCCTTCCGGCAAGATAACAATTGAAAGTTCGCTTTTTTGTAAATCTTTTAAGGTTGTTTTCCGTTCGGTTTTATGATATAATGTATTAAAGTGCATGTGATTGCGGGTGAGAAAATGAACACATATCGAATAGCCGTTTGTGATGACGATCCGGTCATGAGAGAACAATTGCATTCTTTCTGCAGGGAGCTGCTGGACGGAGAAAGTATTCCGTATGCGATAACAGCTTTTCCCTCTGCCGCGGAACTTGAGAAAAGGATGAATTCTGATGTCGAGAAACCGTTCAATCTGCTTATCTTGGATATTCAGATGAACGGCATGACGGGACTGGAGCTGGCGCGTTCTCTGCGAAGCAAGGACGACCGTATTTCAATTATATTTGTGACCGCATGCGACAATTATCTTTCCGAGGGCTATGATGTACAGCCCATTCATTTTCTTCTTAAACCGATTTGCCGGGAAGCACTGGCAAATGCAATCCGTACGGATCTTAAATTGAATTACTTACCCAAAGCAGTCACGCTTAGCATCGGTAATAAGATACTGCATTTCTCCGTGTCGGAAATACGTTATGTAGAAAGTTATAACCACAACATAATCATTCATCAAAGTTCCGGAAACAGCAACACCTATTATCTTTCTCTTACCGAATTTGAAAAACAGCTTCCAAAAGGCCATTTTTCACGTTGTCATAACAGCTTTCTGGTGAATCTGAGCAGAGTAAAGGAAATCGGACGGACGGACCTAACGCTTCGAAATGGTGATATGCTTCCTGTGGGGCGTACATACTATAAAGCCTTTCAAAGCGCATTTATACGATATATAAATCAATAAAATCAGCGGGTGTCATTTTCAAATGAATGACACCCGCTGATTTTATTATTTTTTCGGAATTCTTAAAGCGGTCTGAACAGTAAAAACATTTTCATCCGAAATAAAAATATCCAGCATACTGTGATGTTTCTCTGCGACAGCGTTCATAAGCTTTAATCCAAAGCCATGACTTTCCTTTTCATCCTTTGTAGAAATATACTGCCCGTTCTTATCCTGTTTTGGCTCTTCAATAAACGAATTCTCACATTTTACGGCGAGAAAACCGTTTCGTTCCTCTGCCTTGAATCGGATAAAGCTTTTTTCCGTGCAGCGCGAGGCCGCCTCTATAGCATTATCCAACATATTCATAAGCAGCGCGCACAGTTCATTTTCGGAAATCGGAATCTCTGCGGACACCGAAGCAGTGGCATCAAATGATATTCCCGCCCGTGCCGCTCTGTAGGCAGCATCCTGCAAAATAGCATTGACAACGAAATTTTTGGAAAAGTGTGTTTGCGCCAGGTGCTCGCACTGTCCTCTCATATCCTGCAGCATTTTGCCCAGAGTTTCATAGTCTCCCTTTTTGTAAGCCGACTCCAAGGCAACAATTCTGTGTCTTTCCTCATGCCTGATTGCCTCACTTGCCCTCATTTTGCTTTCGATGGCACGATATCCGTCCAGAATCAACTGATTGTGCAGGCGGAGCGCCTGTGTTTCCGTTCGCTGCGTGACAAAGGCGCACATCACTGCATATGTAGAAATTACAGCACAAACAGCAGTCAGCCAAACGGTAATCCAATACAAAAGTTCCCCATAATGCCCAAGCTCAACTGTATCACGGAACATCTGCACGATATATCCTGCAAGATACCCATTTACGGCGGCAGATATTCCGAAAGCAATCAACAGTGTAGTAAAGCTGACCGCCGTAGTGATTCCAAAATACTTCCAAAATTTCCGCTGTCGGTTCATTGCAAGAAAGAGAATCAGTAACAGTATAAAGAAGAAGCCAACCTCCCGGCGGATAAGAAAATCGACCAACCGGTTATTCAGGAAGAAATAGCCCATTCCCTTTGTAATCCACTGTGCCGTAAGACCGGCAGCCGCAAGAAGCAGCGGAATCAGACTCCAGTCGGGCTTTTTGTGTGCAACTCCCAAAAGAAATATACCCGCCACAAGAAGTGAAATCGCTGCGGTTACGCCGGCGGGAATTCCGTAAAAATTAGCATATGCATAGCTCTCAGTCGCATCGTATTCTACTGGTACAAAGCGAGCAGCCGGAGGAAACACCAAGCTGGTTGTACTTTTAACTACACCTGTCATTGTGACATGGCATTCTTCATTCCTCGGCATAGGAATTACTGCCTGTGTCTGTCCCGCTGCCCCTGCAGGGACAGCGGACGAGGAGTGCCATACCTCAACTCCGTTGATACAAACCGTAAGCTCCAACCCTGCCGTTTCAAACACCAGATTCCCGTTTTCCTCTGTCGGCGGAAAAACAGTTTCAAGCCGAAAACTCTCCCCTGTTTGAGGCACAACGGTATAATCCAACGAACTTTCGGAGCCGTCTGTCTCAATTTTGACAGAAGACTGCCAATCAATATAGCGAATCGACATGTCCGTCTTAATAAAAAACTGCAGAAAACACATTGTCCCCAAACAAAGCAGTATAAAAACGGCAGTACAAACAACCTGCAGGCAGCGTTTCATATTCGAAATTTCATTCCTTTCCATTCAACTTCATAACTCGGAGCGCCGAACTTTTCATCATTATTTTACTGGCTTTTTTCTCGTTTTGCAAGAGATATTTCACGTTTCACCCCGTCTACAGCGTAAACAACCGATATACAGCGTAAACGACACGACAAAGGCCGACATAATTTGATATAATGTAAGGGAGGAAGTATAACAGAATACTTTATGATTTGCTGCGTCAAATCCCCGCCCGAAAACAATCTTTCCCCCGTGAAAAGAAAAGGAGGACTCTCTATGTACAAAAAACTCATTCTGAAGCGCTCGCTATGCGCGCTGCTGTCGATCATAATAATCGCAGCATGTCTGCCCCTGTCGGTCTTTGCCGCCGACCCGAGTGAGCCGCAGTTTTCATCGGATGCCGCTAATACTCTGATGAAAAACACAAAACCCGCCGGCTTTGACAATACAACCAACCCTTACGGGTATGCTGTCGGCCGTCCCTTTGCAATGGTTGAAAAAAACGAACTGCTTTATTTTGAGACATACGGCACGTCCGCAACAGGCAAAATTGCGGATGTAGGAACCCCGGAGTCTCTCAAGAACTTTATTTCCAAAAAAGGAACCGCTTCCGATGCCTCTCTGCCCAATATGGACATCAGTGCGCTTCAGACGTACTATGCGTTTGTCCAGTCCGTTTCCTTTGACCCGTTCGGCTCAGGCAGGAGAGACCATGTTGCCTATGTAGGTCTTAATAAGTCGGATCAGCAGGTCTATCTTCATATATATGATACAAGAACGGGAGAATATAAAGGCAAACAGTGGGTCGGCGAAATGACCTGGATGTTTGACAAAAGCGGCCTTATTCGTGCTCTAAACCTTGAAACCAACGCCTATCTGAACATTACCGCAGGCGACTTTGACGGAGACGGCAAGGACACGCTGATCATCTATGTTCCGCACACAAAACGCTCGACAGGTTTGATGCAGACTTTTGATTACGAACCTTATGTCGGCTGCTTTCTGTATGAATATTCCTTTACCGGCAAAAACAGCTTTGTATTATTAAATAACACAAGCATTATGGGAGAAGGCAAAAAGCTCGGCTTCGGCAATGATATGCTTCATGACTCCTACAAAAAATTATATCACACCACTGTTGGAAGTCCCACGGACCCAGGGGCAAATGGTGACATCATGTATGGAAGCTCTGGCCAAACCTTTGACAACCGATTTCATAAGCTGGGCGTAGACATGGTGGTGGGCGATTTTAACGGCGACCAAATCGATGACATCGCCGTGCTGTCCTATTTCTTCATAAACAATGTAAACAGTCGCAATTTGAATCTATATCGTCCTCAGGTAAAAATTAAATATGGAAAAGCCGGCGGTAGTTCTTCCGGCGGACGCTCCTCGTTTGTGGACGGCGACGCCGATGAAAAATTCTATGTTTGCCCGGAGGGAGAAGTCCTAAATATTCTCCAAAATGATGTTGTTTATAATGATAACAGCATGAACGCCTGCAGCATCACGGCAGGAGACTTCAACAACGACGGATATGAAGATATCCTTGTTGCGGGCTTATATGCCAAAGTCGCTGCTTCCCGCGCCACCACTAATTCATCCCAAACTGCATATACAACGCTCCTTAATAACGGAAACAGAGGCTTTGTACAATCCGAATATAAGGTGATGGCTTCCAACGGTTGGACGAAGGCCGGTTCCAGAACCGCAGAAGTTGTTTCGCCTTTAGCGGTAGAGGCTGTTGCTTTTAACGGTGCGAGCGCCGCAGATTTCGTCTTTATCAACGGCACGCTGTACAACTATAATGCCCAGACCGGAGAACTTTACAAGCTCACTTCAAACGAATATTCTTTCCGCACAAACTCAAACGGCAAACCAACCAACTTCTGGTTTGAGGGCGAGATCGGCGGTAAGACAGAATTCTTCCGCTCGGTTGCCGTCGGAAACTTTGACGGCAACAATGCAGGACGTGAGCAGATCGTGTTTGTAACCTCTGCCGGAACCGGTAACGAGGATAAATATTCCTTCAGCAAGGGTATGATTTCCGCAACCTATCCGGATACAAGTGACAGCTATGAGGCGGCAAACGGCTTTGACCTGACGCTGTCATACTGGAGTCCGAACGAAGCGTACGGTGATTACTACGGCTGTACGGCTCAGGTACTTCTCACCGCCTGCGACAGAAACCAGGACGGTGTTATAGCCAGATATAAGGGCGTAAGCTATGCCTACAGCGACCCGGAGGTCAAGGCAGTCATACAGGCTGCGCCGTATTTCTCCGCGCTGAGTGACTCCGGCGAAAACGAAACCGCATATACAATCACAGAGAGTTTCGAGTTGGAGCAGTCCTCATCGAACAATGTTTCCTTCAGCGTCGGAATGTCTTACTCTTACGGAGGGCTTCTCGCCCCCGTTGAGGTGAACATCTCGGCAGGCTACTCGCTTGAATGGAGCAAAACCTATTCCACGGCTCTGCAGAAGGAATATTCCCTGACGGTTAAGGCACGGGCGTACAACACGGTGCTTGTGTCCAGAACGCCTGTATTTATCTACGCCTATGAGATACTGGACGAAAACGGCAAATGGTCGGGAGATACCGCCATAACGCTTTCCATTCCGCAGCAGCCGGTATATCAGCAGCTGAGCGTTGACGACTACAACGGCTTTGTTGATGAGTATAACGGTTATATGAATAACAAGAACTATCATGCCGTCATAAGGGAATCGGATAAAACAGACAAAGATAAAAAATACTATTATCCCTTGGTAAAAATAGATAAAGCGGCAAACTGGCTTGACGGAAACGAGGGCAACCCGTTTATGTACAATCAGCTCGGCTGGGGCGTTTACAGCAATTTGGGTGCAGAGCAGCTCAGTAAGCTCGCCATTCGACTCGGACATAACGGCGGTCTTAACGAGGTTTCGTGGGAAAAAAGCAATATAAAATCCGTTTCCGAAGAAATGTCGCACGGTTTTTATTTCAACTTCTCCATCAGCTACGGTGTATTCGGCGATGGTATACTATTCTCGCATGATGTTGGTTTTGAAACCAGTCTGAGCTACAGCAACGGTTCGGGCGTATCCACCACAACGACATCGTCCGAAGGCTGTACCGGCGTGGTCAATGATATCGACGGTCCGGATCTTGCCTCAAACGGAATCCCTGCAAACGTATACACGCAATATACCTTTGACTGGACGCTCGGCCAGTGGTTCCGACACCTTTACGGCGATGAAAACAACAAGACCATCTTTATAGGCTATAACTTGACAAATCTCAGTGCTCCTTCACCGGCAGTGGTCGACCTTGAGGCAGAACTGCTTGACGAAGACGAGATACGCCTTACTTGGTCGCAGCCCGATAAAACTCCCGGCTGGCCGGATGCGGAGGGCTACTATCTTTATCAAGTTGAAAACGGTGAATATAAAAGGATTTCAGATCTTATTCCTGTCGGCACGACCTCTTATGACATTTCCGGACTTAAAACCAATACAGAGTACGAATATGTGCTTACAACCGTTTGCAAGGTAGACGGAAAGGATAAGGAAAGTGCCTGGTCAAACTCTGCAACCATAACAACAGCAAAGAGAGACTATAAGGTCAACTATAAAATCGACAACGAGAAAGCCGCCGATATCAGTGTGCGGCACCTCGGCAATGTTAATATTAAATCGGGCGATGAGATCAATGAAAGCGATATTATTAAAATCAGAGTTTCGCCAAAGAACCGGCACTTTGAACTTGTGTCGCTGACTCTTGATAACGGCGGAGAAGAGACTGTATTCAGACCCGACAGCAACGGCAACATAGAGTGCGCGTTTGCACTGGGCGGCGAAGCTAACATATTCGTATCCACACGAAAAACATTCGATTCGGCTGAGGTCATCTTTGTCGGCGAATATAAGAACGGCGAAGACCTTCTCGGAACAGTTACCGCAAAGGTCGGTGAAACAGGTCTGCCTGCTCCGGGCGGCACGGTGACCGGCGATGTAACATTTACCGCCGTTCCGCAAAACGGCTATACACTGAAGTCGTGGAAAATAACAGATGCCGAAAACAATACGGATATTGTTAACGCGGCAGGCTCAAATACCTACACGCTTACCCTTGGCTCAACAAGATACACCGTCGAAGCGGAATTTGAAAGAGTTTCCGAAACCGACAGACCCGTGAAGCTGACCTATTCCGTTGCAAGCGGCAACGAAACCGGTATGGCGGCAACAAAGCAGACCTATCAGTCCGGTACCGCTGTTCCCGTGGGAACAAAAATCAACTTCATCGCTCAGGCGGCAGAAGGCTATAGGGTGCAAAAGCTCGTTATCACCAAAAACGGAATTCCCGACACGGTAATAACAGATAACAGGCTTTACGATATGTACGAGTATGAGCTCACCGTTGATACCCAAACCGATATCAAGGTATACTTTACGGAGATCGAAAAATATACGGTCACAGTTGATATGCCGAATAAGAACGCCGAAATTACCGTTAAAAACGGGACATCGGATTTTGAAAGCGGTCAAAAGGTCAATTTCGGCGATGAAATCACCGTAACCGTCAAGCCGAAGGATGGATACCGTCTTGCCGACACAGAGAGCTGGTCCGATAACGGCGACGGGAGCTATACCTACAAGACCGGCAGAATCAAGATGGAAACGCATATCCGTGTGGCGGTAGAGGAAATTCCGGAATACACCGTCACCTTCCCGACAATGATCGAGGGCTGTGTGCTGACAGTGCGCAACAAAAATGAAAAAATCACAAGCGGCAGTAAAATTCGTGAAGGCACAATTCTTGTTGCGAGTATCGTGCTTGAGCCGTCATATATCCTCAAAGGCTGGTACATCGGCGGCGAATTCAGTCCCGAAACCAACAAGACCGAAGTTTCCTTTACGGTGGACGGAGACACCCTTCTTTCCGTAATCGTTGAAAATGTAAAAGGCGACAAGGGTGATACCGGCATCGGAATCAAATCAGCAATTATTGACGAAAGCGGAAACCTCATTATTACTCTTACCGACGACACGGTGTTAAACCTCGGAAAGGTCACCGGAGATAACGGAAGTCAGGGCGAACAAGGTGTTCCCGGTGCCGCAGGAGTAGGAGTTAAATCCGTCACAATTGATGAAAACGGAAATCTGGTCATAACACTTACAGACAACAGCGTGCATAACCTCGGGAAAGTGATCGGAGATAACGGAAGTCAGGGCGAACAAGGTGCTCCCGGTGCCGCAGGAGTAGGAGTTAAATCCGTCGCAATTGATGAAAACGGAAATCTGGTCATAACTCTCACAGACAATACCGTGCATAATCTCGGAAAGGTAGTCGGAGATAAAGGCGAACAGGGCGTGAATGGCGTTGGTGTTAAATCCGTTATGATTGATGAAAGCGGCAATTTGATTATCACTCTTACCGATGAGACCGTACACAATGCCGGACGGGTGACCGGAGATAAAGGTGACAAGGGCGATACGGGCAATGTCGGAGTCGGTGTAAAAACCACCGAAATCGATGAAAACGGCAATCTAATCATCACCCTTACCGACGACACTGTGCACAACCTCGGGAAAGTAGTCGGTGCAAAGGGCGAAGCCGGTACTGCAGGAACCAACGGCATTAACGGTACCGGAATCAAGTCCGCTCATATCGACGCAGATGGTAATCTTATCCTCACCTTTACCGACGGAGCTATAACCAATCTCGGAAAAATCGTCGGAACGGACGGGAAAGATGGTGTCAATGGTAAAGATGGCAAGGACGGAAAAGACGGTCTCGGTATTAAAGGATGCCGCATTGACGACGGTGGAGACCTGATAATAACCCTGACCGACAACACAACGCTGAACGCCGGCAACATTTCCGCGATCAGCGATAAAGTCAGTGTTTCCAAGCCTCTTGCAACCGCAGCAGTTTCTCTTTCCGGAGTGTCTCTTCTTTGGAATATTGTTTCGCTTGTTGCGGCGATTGTAAGGAAGAAAAAACTAATTTAATTCGGATGATTGTTCGAATTTAAAAGGATGCAAGACCTCCGGCTATCAGCGGCGGTGTTCTGACAGGTGTAACGGTATTTGATAAGAGGAAAAGGCATTCCGTCAAATAATCAAAGATAAGTAACAATTAACGATCCATCACGGAAACATCACAATTACGGCACAGAGGGCATAAAAACCGCTGTGCCGTATTTCTTTCCTTGGCGACTGTTTTGGAGAAATAAGCAATTTCTCGGTCATAACCCAACAATATTTTGCCGGATTCCATGTATACTGCGTATATCACACTTATGCACTCTTCACTTTTGTCCCGGCAGCGGATACACTGATATCAACAGATACCAAATACAGCGAGGTAATTATGAAAACAAGGAGAAGCCCCTAACAATCATGTACATAAGCGAAACGCAACACTCAAGACCGTCTTAACAAAACGGTTTTTATATGCACGCCCTCATGCGGCTGTACTATGCCTTAAAGCATAGCGCAGTCGCTTTTTTGTTTCCCCGAATACCGTAACAGGAGGTGACCATGATGTTTAGCCTTGCAGAATCAATCGACGAAACTCAACACAACGCAGTGCCATAAAAAGCGGTGCCCTGCCGTTTTCAAGCGACAAGGTGAAAGAATGAAAAAGAATACAGGAAAGAAACAGGTGTTGAAATAGCAAAGGCTGTCTTTGCGCAGACACACAGACACCTATATTTTTTTGACCTCTGCGGTCAACAGAATTCCATACGATATCTGCAAAAAACCAACAATAAATCTGTTATTTCGGAATTTCAAAGTGGCTTGACTTTCTGCGCTTGTATAAACGGCAGCGTACTGTCAAAGCTTGCGGTAGGCTGTCGAAGCCCTCCGCATCAATCGTTTTTGCCCTAACAAAAAACGATTGAACGGAGGTACATAACCTTGAAAAAACAACCCAAAGCGGTTTATATCATAGAAAACGGCGGGTACACGGAACTGACCTATGAGGAATTCCGTCGCCGTGAGCAAATCTGCCCGTTATATGCGGACAAGCTGTTCCTGCCTCTCTATGGCAGGCTTATGGAGGTCTCAAAAAAGGATTACGAGGAATACTACCGAGCAAAGCGCCGACAGAAATATCTGGACGAACGCTCTGCGGACAACGGCGACTTTTCCTACGATATGCTGACCACCGATGAATTCAGCGGTGAGGACATCCTCATCGCCGAGCAGCCGGATGTATGCGATACCGTAGTGGAAAGCATGATGACGGACAAGCTCAGAAAAGCCATCCTCAAGCTGACCGATGAGGAACAGCTCCTCATCTACCGCCACTATTACGCCGACATTTCCGGCACTGAGCTTGCGAAAATTTACGGCGTATCTCAGCAGGCAATCAGCAAGCGGATCGCCAAAATCAGAGTAAAGCTCAAAAATCTTTTAGAAAATTAAAAAACTTGGTTGTAGCCCCCTCAACTTTTCGGCATGGAAAGTGAGGGGGCTTTCTCTATAGCCTCCGCCCGTTCTTTGAAAACTGAATAGTACAGCGCATCCTTTACCTTCCTTCTGCCGTCGGCGAGAGCCGATAAGCCACACGACCTTTTGAGTCGGACGGTGCGGCGCATCCGCACCGAAGGCCATGAAAAGCAGAAGCAATAATGATACTTGCGTCCAGTCACAGGCCGAGCGTTGAAGCGGTACGAACAAGGTGCCGTAAGCCGTCGCAGCCAATGAGGGCGCCTCGCAGAGATCCTGGGAGTGGTGGAATTCCAATGAGGTCAAATGCATGACCGGAGAATGCGTTCCCTTGTTCGGGGCGTCGTGGACAAATACGGACAAAAGCAAAAACGATTGATACAAATACCAAGGCGGTCGTTTGTCCAAAAGCACTCGGCCGCCTTTTTACTTAAACGGAGGCTAATATGAAAGAAATAAAACGAGGTGAAATCTATGCCGTCGATTTCGGTGCAGGCTTCGGCAGTGAGCAAGGCGGAATTCGCCCGTCCTTGATTCTACAGAATGATATCGGCAACAAGCACAGCCCCACCACCATCGTGGCGGCGATCACAGGCAGAAAAACAAAAGCAGCTCTGCCCACCCATGTGAAAATCATGGCGAAAGGGCTTAAAACCGAATCCACCGTCCTGCTCGAACAAATCAGGACGATAGACAAAGAGAGGCTCGGCGAATACATCGGCAGGCTCGACAGCAAGACACTCGCCGCCGTTGACCGTGCCATTGTAGTGAGCCTCGGCATCAAATACTTGGAGGGACTGCTCAATGGATAAAAGAACCGACATCAACAATGCATCATTTGCCTACGGCATAAGCCTTTTACGAATGCTGCTTGATATGAATCTGATAACCCAGGACGAATACGAAAGGATCACCCGAATCAGCGCGGAATACTATGACACCGAGGTCGTTTGTGTCTGAAATCTTAATTCGCAAATTTACGAAAAATATTGCTGGATGTATTCGAACTCCTGTGGTATTGTGTGTGTTGCCAAAAGGCAAATCAGCAAGGCAGCCCCTTGCGGAAAGGAGAAAGAGCAAATGAAAACGATAACCGAAATCACACGGCAAAGACCAACGCCGCCACAAATACGGCTTGCGGCTTACTGCCGAGTATCGAGCGATTCAAGCGACCAGCTTCACTCCTTCGCCGCACAAATCAAATACTACTCCGAATACTGTAAACGGCATCCCGAATACAAATTCGTAGACATTTATGCGGACGAAGGTATAACAGGCACAAGCATGGAAAAGCGAGATGACTTCCGCCGAATGCTGCGGGACTGCAAAAAAGGTCTGATAGACCGCATCATCGTAAAATCCATGTCACGCTTCGCCCGAAACACCGAGGAAATGCTGACGGCGCTCCGAGCGCTTGAACAAATGGAAGTCAGCGTATATTTCGAGGAACAGGGGCTTGATACCGAGTCGATGAACAGTGAGATGTTCGCTACCTTCCCCGGCATGATTGCCCAACAGGAAAGCGTGTCCATATCGCAGAATATGCGGTGGAGTTATAAAAAGAGAATGGAATCCGGCGAATTTAACTGCTGCGCTCCGGCTTACGGCTTCGACCTTATCAGCGGCAAGCTCGTAATCAACGAAACGGAAGCGGCTGTCATTCGCCGGATTTTTGATCTCTACCTGCAAGGCGTCGGTATGCAGACCATTGCAAACATTCTCAATAACGAGGGTGTACGCAGACAGTACGGTCGTGAAAAATGGCATCACACCACCGTGAACTATGTCCTAAACAACGAAAGGTATAAGGGCGATGCCTTACTTCAAAAGCAGATCACCACACAAACCCTGCCGTTCAAAAAGCAGCGCAACCACGGTGAACAGCCTATGTACTATGTAGAAAACAGCAACCCTGCCATAGTGAGTCGAGAAACCTATGAGGCGGTGCAGGCTCTTATTAAAAGCCGACAGCCGAGCTGCAAGCGGAAAGCCAAAAACTATCCGCTTACAAGAACGCTTCTCTGTCCTGATTGCGGCCACACCTTCCGCCGTCAGGTTGTAAACGGCACAGCCTATTGGCTATGTGCAGCAAAAGCAACCAACAAGACAGATTGTGCTTGGCGCAGAGTTAAAGAGGACGAGGTGTACGCCGCTTTTAACCTTATGATAAGAAAGGTACAAGCCAATCGAGAATACCTGCTCGGCGCACTCATTCGGCAGCTTGAGGAACTGCAATACCGCACCACAGGCAGTCAGCAGCGGATAAAGGAAATTGACCGTGAGATCGCAGACCTTACGGCACAGAACCTCGTCCTCTCCCGTCTGCATGGCAAAGGAGTGCTGAACGCCGCAGACTACACGGCACAATCCGATGTGCTTGAGAATAAGATAACCGAGCTGCGGATTGAACGCCGAGCAAAAATTACCGACAGCGATGAGAATGAGATGTTGGAAGAACTGAAAATGCTGAATGACATTCTCAAGGAAGTCGAAATCGGCATAGGCTTCGATGCCGAACTCTTCGAGCAAACGGTTGACAGCATCACGGTGGATAGTAATGAACGGCTGACCTTCCACCTTGCAGGCGGTATCAGCCTGCCCGAAAAAATCCGAGAGAAAGGACGGTGCTACCAAGCATGAATCATCGAAACATACCTCTTGGCTATGCCTTAAGTGGCGGCAACATAACCATTAACGAAGCTGAAGCCGATACCGTCAGAGAGATTGCCGAGCAATATCTCAGCGGCAAGTCGCTGAAAGCTATCGCCGAAATGCTGACCGCAAAACACATTGAGTATATGTCAGGCAAGACCGATTGGAACAGGTCGCGCATAAAGCGAATTGTTGAGGATAAGCGCTATATAGGAGATGGCGGCTATCTGCCGATACTGACCGAGCAGGAGTATGCAGCCATGCAGAGCATCAAAGCAGCGAAAAACACCCAAAAGGATGTAAATCATAGCGAGGGCATCTTCACGCTGAACGCTCCGGTCGTTTGCCCCAACTGCGGCGGTAGAATGCATAGGCGCTTTGACAAACGCCGCAAGGCAACTACATGGTGGCAATGCTCCGAATGCAAAGCATCGGTCAATATGAGCGATGAGGATATGCTGAACGGCATTACCGAGCTGTTCAATGAAGTCATTGCCGATCCCGAAAGAATTCAGACACCGAAGTCCGACCATGAGGAAAGCCAAGAGATAAAACGGCTGAACGCAGAGATATCAAAGGCACTCAACACTGTCAGCTTCGATAAGGAAGCCATAAAGCAAAAAATGCTCACTTGCGTGAGCGAAAAATACACGAGCCTTGGCACGGAAGAAATCACGGCTCAAAGCCTAAAAGATATATTCAAGACTGTGCCGCCGCTGACAGCCTATGATAGCGACTTAACAGACCAGGCAGTCAGCGAGATCCAACTGAAAGGAAACGGCACGATAAGCCTTGTACTTATAAACGGTCAGAGGATCGGAAAGGAGAAATCAGCATGATGCAAGCAACAAGCGTACAGCCCCAAAAAACCGTCCGTATTATTCCAGCAACGATAGACACCAAAGCGGCTATCACGCAGAGCTACCGACAGCTTCGAGTTGCCGCCTACTGCCGAGTATCCACCAAACAGGATGAGCAGCTAAACAGCTACGAGGTACAGCGTACCCATTACGAGGAGCGCATACGCACCGAGCCGAAATGGTCACTTGTGGGTATATTCGCTGACAAGGGCATTACGGGAACAAGCATGAAAAAGCGTGACGAATTCAATAAAATGCTCCGTCTCTGCTACAAGGGCAAGATTGACATGATTATCGTAAAATCTATCAGCCGATTCGCCCGAAACACCCTCGATGTTATCAAGATAACGAGGAAGCTCCGAGAGATCAATGTGGATGTGTACTTCGAGGAGCAAGGCATTCACAGCATTGATCCCGCATCAGAATTTTACATCACCATCTACGGTTCAATAGCCCAAAGCGAATCAGAGAACATCAGTGCCAATGTCAAATGGGGCAAAGCACAAAGTGCCAAGCAAGGCAATGTGCCATTCCAATGCAAACACTTCCTCGGCTACACCAAAAACGCAGACGGCGAAATTGAGATCGTCCCCGAAGAAGCCGAGATTATCCGAGAGATATATGAGCGATACCTATCCGGCGAGAGCCTGCACGGAATCAAATGTTATCTCGAAGCAAAAGAGATACCGACGCCTGCCGGATGCAGTGTATGGCGGCAGGAAACCATTCGCTCCATCCTCTCGAACGAGAAATACAAGGGCGATGCCATTATAAACAAAACCTATGTGTCCGACTGCATCAGCAAGAGAATTAAGGCAAACAACGGCGAAAGGAACAAATACTATATTGAGAACAACCACCCTGCAATCATCGACGCAGGCACCTTTGCAAGAGTACAAGAAGAAATCGCAAGGCGCTCCGGCAAGCCCAAGGTCAAGCAAAAAGGCACGAAAACCGAACTGAGCCGATATTCAAGCAAGTACGCTCTGAGCGAACTGCTGATATGCGGCGAATGCCGAACACCTTACCGCCGATGCACATGGACTGCCAAGGGCAAGAGAAAAATTGTATGGCGATGCATTAACCGACTTGACTACGGCAAAAAATACTGCCACCACTCACCGAGCATTGAGGAAAGCCTGCTGCAAGACGCCGTTATGAGAGCCATCATGCAAACGGCAAAGCAAAATATTGAGGTGCTGAAAACACTGAAAATCCATATCGGCATGGGGCTTACAGACGAAGTCACCGAGGACAAAACCCTCGACATTCAAATCCGAATTGCCGAAATCGACGCTGAGTTTCAAAAAATGCTCAAAGCGGTATCTGCCGACAATGCAGACGGTATAGATGAGGAACGCATCACCGAGCTGATGAATGAAAAGCAAAGACTGACCGTACAGCTCGAACAGTATGCATCCGTGCGGCAAAAGAGAGAAAGCGCAAAATCCCGACTCGATGAGATTTATGCCATACTTGACGGACTGCAAAACCACCCGATGGAATATGACGATAAACTCGTCCGTCAGATCATCGAATGCATAGTGGTGGAATCGAAAGAGAAAATCAAGGTGGTCTTTATCGGCGGCACCGAAATCGAGATGACGCTGTAAACAGCCTTGAAAACAGAAACGGAGTGATGTAGAATGATTGTGACGAGTGTTCAAATCAAGACAGCGAAAACGCAAAAACATCTCTATTGTCCTGTCTTCACAATTAAAAACCGCTTGATTGTCAAAATCAAGCGGTTTTTTGTTTACCGTTTTATCTCCTATATAAGCAAGCTCTACGAATATATTCTATTAAATATAGCACCCCACAACCCGACATCTCCTGCCTATGCACTTATTCAAACCGTTTCGCTTTCTTTTTCCTTTTCTCCATCCGTATACCGCCGGTCGCCATTCTCCCTGTCATACGCCTTCACCGAATATTCGCTGACATTCTTTACCGTTTCGCCGTCTATCTGCAATGCGGCAGGCGAATCAAACCGCACTGTGATTTCCTTTCCGGTCAGCACCTCTACCATCTCGGTATGGCTGATATGCTCCCCCTTGAAGATTGAAGGGAATACCATAAGCGTTTTCAGCTTCCCACTGCCGTGCATAACAACAACCGACAGCTTCCCTTCGGGATTGTTTCTGTCCTGTTGCGGAGCGGTCATCATACCGCCGCCGTAAAACCTGCCGTTCATTGTCGGCGCAAGCCATACCTTTTTATAGCTGTACTCCCTGCCGTCAACGTTTATAACCGCATTCGCCGGTCTGAAATGAAACAACAGACCTTTAACCGCAATAGATGTATAATTTATCGGCTTGTCAGATTTTTCTCTCAGCTCATCGCCCGTTTCACAGCAATATCCGTCAATACCATAGCCTATAGCATTGATAAACCGTAAGCTTTTGCCGTTTACCGTTACAATAGGCAGATTTCTGACATATTCGTTTATCCTTACAGGCTCACAGCCCTGCTCCTTGCCGAGATCACGCAAAAAATCATTTCCGCTTCCCGTACCGTAATAATACAGCGGATTCTCATAAGGATACCCGTCGCTGTCGTTTATAAAACGGTTAAGCGTACCGTCACCGCCGCACAGCACAATATCGCTTTCGGGCGAAATACTGTCAAAAAATGTGCCGTATCCGCTTATCTGCGTCATATTGCAATATTTCAGTTCATCGTCCTTGTATATTTCCGTCAGCTTTTTCGCAAGTTCTGTTCCCTTTCCGTTGCACGATAAAGGATTATATAGTATGTATTTCACGCTCATATATGCCCTCCCCTTAAAACCGACAGCCGATTACTTATGATGTTATCGGTCTTTTGGTATAGTATAACAAATTTAATCGGAATTTGCAATATATTGTTCTAATTTGTCAACCTGTTGCACAAAAAATTGTATAAGTTGTCGCTTGTAAGCATCCGTACTTAAAGCCTCCGGGCGTTCATTTTATAAGGCATCCGTGCCCGTCCCATGCCAAAGGTGAGGTGCTGTCGCCCACAAAAATTCGGGCAACTGCCGGAGGGGATGCCACTCCATTAGCCCTCGCTCCGCACAGCCCTTCCAAAACCGCACTATCCCTTGCTTTGCACCATCGTCCTTGCCTCCCTTGTCAAAGGGAGGTGGCTTGACGGCAAGACACAAGCCTTAACATTATTGCATTTACTTGCGATATGCCCACCTTTTTAATATTGCAAACTTTTCTGCCGCCAAGACGGAGGGATTGTCACGCCACCATCTCTTCGCCCCATCACCAAAAATAATACCCCGCTTGTTGAGTTGGCGAAAGTGTGGCGGGGTTTGTCAAAATGCGGTCGTTTGGGTCGGCGCGTCCTTGCGCCGACTCTGTGCGACCGCTATCGTGCATCCTTGCACGTCGTGCTTGCTCTGTTGGTTTCGCATCGTGCCTCGTCAACCGTTTGGGTTGCCACATCGTGTGGCAACTAAGTGCGGCTGACTTTAAGCATCCTTGCTTAAAACTTTGGGCAAGCACTATCACGCATCCTTGCGTTTGCGGTCGTTGGGGTCGCTGCATCGTGCAGCGACTCTGTGCGACCGCCATCGTGCATCCTTGCACGACCCGCACAGTGCGAGTTCGCACCCCCCAGCACCAAAAAAAGCAGGGCTATGCCTGTTTAGGCATAACCCTGCTTTTTTGGTGCCGATGGCGGGGGTCGAACCCGCACGGTATTGCTACCAACGGATTTTGAGTCCGTCACGTCTGCCAATTCCATCACATCGGCTTATTAAAATGTGTCGTAAAACCGCACTGCATAGCGGTAATAGCGATTTCACAGTTTGATTATTATATCATAGCGGTAAAATGTTGTCAATAGATTTTCACTATTTTCCAAAATAATTTAGTGTTTTTTTATAAAAAGCCCTTGACAATTTGTTGAAAATGCCGTAAAATTAATATCGAGTAAATATCTATTATAACTCAGGAAAGTCAGCTGTCTTGTAAATTTTCACCAACAAAAGACAGGACAATCCGCTTATTTTACATATATACAATTAAATGTTGAAATGTAAAATCAGCCGTGCAGGTGCTTATGCAGTTTTGCGGCGGCGTGACACGGCAATTCAGAAAAGGAGGAACGCTAACCCATGGAAGTGTGGCTTGCAGTTACACTCTGTGCGGCGGCATTCGTAGTCGGAGCGGCGATATTCGGTTTTGTTATGTACAAAATGGGTATCGAGCATAGAAAAAAGACGGCAGAAGCGCAGATAGAATCTGCCGAGAAGGAAGCAAGCAGGATAGTATCCGAAGCTAACGAAAAAGCTCAGGCAACAAAGAAGACCGCACTGGTTGAGGCTAAAGACGAGATCTTTAAACTCAAAGAAAACAACGAAAAAGAAATTCAGAAACTCAAAAGCGAAACCGAAAGAGAACTCAAGGAACGCAGAGCAGAGGTAACACGCTCTGAAAGAAGACTTCAGCAGAAAGAGGAGAACCTCGACAAGAAGAACGATAAGATCGAGCGTCTTGAAGAACAACTCCAGAACAAGAACAAGAAGGCTGAAGAAAAGCTGGCTGAAGCCGAATCCATCAAGAAAAGCCAGATGGATATTCTCGAAAAAATATCCGGCTTTACTTTAGATCAGGCGAAGGAACACCTGCTGAGTATGCTTGACAGCGAGCTTTCGCACGAAAAGGCTGTCAAGATTACAGCTTACGAACAGCGTCTTAAGGACGAATGTGACGAAAAGGCAAGACAGTATATCTCCCTTGCTATTTCAAGACTTGCCGCAGATACTGTATCGGAGGTGGCAGTATCCGTAGTGCCTCTGCCCAATGACGAAATGAAGGGCAGAATAATCGGCCGTGAGGGCAGAAACATCCGTGCGCTTGAACAGCTCACAGGTGTTGACCTTATTATTGACGATACCCCCGAGGCTATAACGCTTTCCTGCCATGACCATGTAAGACGTGAGATAGCAAGAATAGCGCTTGAAAAACTCATTCAGGACGGACGTATCCATCCCACGAGAATTGAAGAAACAGTAGAAAAGGCAAGACGTGAGGTCGAGCTTAAAATCAAGCAGGAGGGCGAGCGTGCCGTTATGGAAACCAACGTCAACGGCCTGCACCACGAGCTTGTAAGGCTCATCGGCCGCCTTTACTACCGTACCTCTTACCGTCAGAACGTACTTAACCACTCAATAGAGGTCGCTCACCTTGCAGGCATAATGGCAAGCGAGCTTGGCGTTGACGCAACTCTTGCAAGAAGAGCAGGTCTTCTGCACGATATAGGCAAGGCTCTTAACCACGAGATTGAAGGCTCTCACGTTCAGATAGGTGTCGATGTCTGCCGTAAGTATAAGGAAAGTCCCGAGGTCATCCACGCTATCGAGGCTCACCACGGCGATGTTGAGATACACTCTGTTATTGCCGCTCTTGTACAGGCAGCCGACGCAATAAGCGCCGCACGTCCCGCCGCAAGAAGCGAAAACTACGAAAACTACATCAAGCGTCTGCAAAAGCTCGAAGAGATATGCAGCTCTTACAACGGTGTTGAAAAGTCATTCGCTATTCAGGCAGGCCGTGAAGTAAGAATCATGATAAAGCCCGAACAGGTTGACGATGACAAGATGATAGTTCTTGCAAGAGAAATTTCTCAGCGTATCGAGAACGAGATGGAATATCCCGGTCAGATAAAGGTACATCTGATAAGAGAAAGCAGAGCTATAGATTACGCAAAATAAACCATAAACACTTGGGAGCCGTTGCATAGATTTATGTAACGGCTCTTTTTGCTAAAGAGGTATTCTTATGAAAAAGAGATTAACGGCAATACTTACGGTAACGGCACTTATGCTGACAGGCTGTGCCGGAAATGTCACATCGGGAACGGAAAGTCAACCGACGTCGGACGTTCAGAGCGATATTTCGGATAACGAAAGCAGTGATACTTCATCTGCACCCGAAAACGACGCCTCACGCTATGAGATAATCACAGCAACCGAAATGGCTGAAAAAATGGGGCTCGGCATAAGTCTTGGCAACACGATGGAAGCATACGAAGCGACCGATTGCGAAAAGATAACGTATGAATGGATTCCCGTTGTCGGCGGAAACGAACCGCAGGACTATGAAACCTGCTGGGGAGCGGATGTTACCACGCAGGAAATAATAGACGGTATGAAGGCGGAAGGCTTCAACACAGTTCGTATTCCTGTGTTCTGGGGCAATATGATGGAAAATGACGGTACATATACGATAAACAAGGAATACCTTAAAAGAGTTAAGGAGATTGTTGATTACTGCGAAAAGGCAGGCGTATATTCCGTTATAAATATCCACCACTTCGACGAATTTATCATAAGAAGAAACGACCTTGACAAGTGCAAGGAGATATTCACTCATCTGTGGACGCAGATAGCCGAGTATTTTGCGGATTATCCCTACACACTCGTTTTCGAGGGCTATAACGAATATCTCGGCGGCAATCAGTTTGATTCAAACGGTAATCTCAAGGAACAGTCCGAAACCAATGCTTACAAGATGACCAACACGCTCAATCAGGCATTTGTCGATGCGGTAAGAGGCACAGGCGGATATAACGCACAGCGTGTGCTTATCGTTTCGGGCTACTGGACAAACATAGATAAAACGACTTCTTCGAGATTTCAAATGCCTGAGGATATGGTAAACGACAGGCTTATGGTGTCTGTCCACTATGTCGACAACTCTATGTACTGGTCGAATAAAATAGGCGGCGAGGAATGGCTTAAATATATCGACAGCCAGTGTGCCGAGCTGAAAAAGGCTTTTCTGGATAATGACATTCCCGTATTTATGGGAGAAACGACATCGACCTATCCCGCAAGCAATATGGCAAAGGACGCAACTCACACCGATTCCTCCGAGTGCCTGTCGATTGTACTCGGAAAGCTGACCGAGCTTGGCATCGTTCCTGTTATATGGGATACCGACAGCCATTTCTATTCAAGGACGACTTATAAGATTGTAAACGAGTCGGACCGCAAGGTCATCCGTGAATATTCCGACAAGCTGAAAGCAAACCTTGAAGCACAGCAGTAATAACAAACAGCAGCAACGCTACTAATCACCGTACCGTTGCTGCTGTTTTTATTATTCTTTTTTACCCTTGTTTTCCGCCAGATACGCCACCGCACTGTGAAGTGCAACATTCCCCTCTCCGACAGCCTTAGCTATCTGATACGGTCTGCCTGTGCAATCTCCGCAGGCAAAGCACCCTTTTACGCTTGTTGACATATCACGATTTACCGCAACACTGCCGTTATTCATCTCAAGCCCGTCAAGCAGTACATCCGCCGAAACCGTCTGCTTCAGAAAGAACACTCCGTCAACGGCAATTATACTGCCGTCAGAAAGCGTTATCCCGTCTGCGTGACGCTCTCCGTTTACGCTTTTGACAAATCCGGGTAATCTGATAACATTTTCTCTCGAATAATCCGTCTTATATGACGGACAGAAATAAACCTTCTCTGCAAGCTCCGCCAGAAAATCCACTTCTTCCTCGCTCTCCTTGTTATCACTGATAACGGCTATCGTTTTCCCTTTATAGAAATTTCCGTCACAGGTGGCGCAATAGCTTACGCCCTTCCCGAGAAGCTCACGCTCGCCCTTTATTTCGTTTACGGTCTGTGCGCCCGTTGCCAGAATGACAGCGTCCGCCTTATATTCCTTCTGCCCTGCAAGGAGCATAAAATACCTGCCGATATTATACACTCCGGTAATACGCTCGCAGGTTATCTCTATATCCATCTGCTTTAAGTTAGCGGCGAATCTCCTGTTCAGCTCACTGCCGCTTATTTCTGGCAGAGCAGGATAATTCGATATTATATGTGAGCGTTCGACCTTTGCGCTGAGGTCGGCATTTCCGAAAAGTATAAAGCTCTTGTTGCGTATTCTTGCGTTGATAGCCGCCGAAATGCCCGCAGGCCCCGTTCCGATTATCGCTATATCATATTCCGCCTGATTTTCACCCATTTTGAGCAACACTCCTTTGCCTTATTATCTGCATTTACAGTGATAATATATCACAATTTCCCCGCAAGGTCAAGAAAAACGGCACAGAAAAACCCTCTTTACCGCTTGACCGGTAAAGAGGGTGCTTTTATGCAACTTTTACTTCATTGCTGTACATAGTAATCGTTTCGGACTTGCCATCCTTGGTAGTAACGGTGAATACAGATTTCACACGATATGTACCGCTCGATACGACCTTGTAATTGTCGAATTGCGCTACGCCCGAGTTTACCGTTCTTGTCCAAGGTCCGCCCTCTGTGTTCCAGAACCACAGGAAAGCAAACTTTTCAAGCGATTGTTCTACTTTCACACTTTTGATAGTACCGCTTGAATCGGTAAGCGAACTGTGACAATGCGCAGTAGTGCCTTTGACCGTAAGCGTACAGTTTTTGGTGCCGGACAGGTCGCACTGTACCCCCTCCGCCGATACGCTCATAACAAGCGTAAGAACAAACACCGTTGCCAGTAAAAATGCGAGTACTCTTTTCTTCATAGTATAAATACCTCCGTTGTTTTATCAGGGCTTAATTTCAGTCCCTATTAATAAAACGTATGAAAGAGGTACTGCGTACTGCTTTTTTATCACTTCAGCTTATTTTGTACAAATGCACAAATTCCAAACGCTGTTTTGTGCATTCTGACGTATCATTGCTTTGGTTTTACGCTCTCCGATAACGCTATTAGTTCATCTTTGCCGAGCTTATTAGCCTGAAAAGAAAAAACATACTCGTCATTATTCCATACCAGCGTATTTTCCTTGCCGTTTTCAAAATACAATGCCGTTATCCCGTTGACATCAACAGCCGTAATAGTGCCTTCGGCTGTTTCCGTGTTGATTCGTGTGCCGTTGAAATGGCTGAATGTCATCTGAGAAAATATGATTTGGCTGTCGCCGTCTTTATATTCTTCTACTATACATCCGTCATTGTTATAAAACGTATTTCTCATATATTCGTCAAGGCCGGCCGTGATTACATATTCCTGTTCTATATTTTCCGGTGCTTTTTCAGTGTCCTCAATATGTAACAGGGAAAATGTATCATGCTTTTCAAGAGTGATATTATTATAGCAGACCACCGCCGCCGCTGTGATTGTAAGAACAAGGGTCACGGCAATGATTATGATATATCGCCAACGCTTTTTCGACTTATGAACACTTTTATCAAGAGTATTGTCGGCTAAATAACTGCGTATCATCTTCTTCATTCTCCGGTCAAACGAACGACGAATCTTATAATTTGTTTTTGGAATATCGGAGAAAATCATTTCATACATGGTTTCCTCCAGTGCGATTTCAATGTTGTTCATTTTTAACCTCCGTTTCTTTCAGCAATATACTTCTCGCTTTTCTCAGCTTATATCTTACCGCCTGATAGCTTATACCCAGAATGCCCGACATTTCGGAAAGGGAGCATCCGAATTTCACATTCAGCATAAGTACATCATAGTATTCTTTCGGCAACCGTCTTAAAGCCTGTTTCAGCCGCTCTACACCTATATTTGAAAGAGCAGTTTCCTCGTTTTTTATGTCTGATTCATAAAAATCAAGCTCCTCCTCCGTAACAAAAACGCTCTTCTTGCTTTTTCTGAGTATATCCACCGCCACATTTCTTGCTATCACTATGCAGAACGCTTTAGTCTGAGGAGAATCAACATCTTTGATTTTACAAAGATTGTCTATAATGCGTATAAAAGTATCGTGAACCGCATCTTCGGCATCCGTCCGGTTGCGTACTATCGCAAAGCAAATATTGAACAGAGTGTTTTTATAGGTGTTGTACAGCTTTTCGACAAGGTCTTTTTCCTCGTCGGAATCAACCATTGCCAGATATATCAAAAGCAAGCAAACACCTCCGTGCTGATAATGCAATCGAGAGATTTATTTCACCGTTTATTCTATCACTGCGTTATAACATAGTCAAGAAAAATGAAGTATCTTCATACTCTTCCGAAAGATACTTCATCCGCATATTATCTGATTTCGTCCGCCGCTTTATACCCGATTATATCCTTTATAACTTCCCCTGCGATAATGAGCCCTGCCACAGACGGTACAAAGGCGGTACTTCCCGGCACCTGTCTTTTTCCCGGCACCTTATCCGCCTTAGAAAGACAACCGTTTTCACCGTTCGGTTCTTCGTCAGCAATGGGCGGTATCGGCTTTTCCTTTGAGTATACCACCTTGAGCTTCTTTATTCCCCTGCGTTTAAGCTCATAGCGCATTACCCTTGCAAGAGGACAAACAGAGGTCTTATATATATCCGCAACCTCAAATGCCGTAGGATCGACCTTATTTCCCGCTCCCATAGAGCTTATAATCGGCGTTCCTGCCTTCTTTGCATTTTCAATAAGTGCTATTTTTCCCGTAACCGTATCTATTGCGTCAACTACATAGTCGTACTGAGTAAAGTCAAACTGATCCGCCGTTTCGGGCATATAGAAGGTTCTGAAGGCTGTCACCTTGCAGTCGGGATTTATTTCCTCGATTCGCTCCTTTGCCACATCGACCTTGTACTTACCGACCGTCTTTCCTGTAGCTATTATCTGACGGTTTATATTGGTAAGACACACCTTATCATCGTCTATAATATCAATCGCTCCCACTCCCGAGCGTGCAAGCGCCTCAACGGTATAACCGCCTACTCCGCCTACGCCGAATACCGCAACACGAGAGCCTTCCAGCCTGTCCATTGCCTCTTTACCGAAAACGAGCTGTGTTCTTGAAAACCGGTCAAGCATTGTTACCTCCTACAGAGAACTGTGTTCCCCTTGCTATAAATGTAACGGTCATTCCCTTTTTATCGAAGTAGCTCTCAATAAACCGCTTTATCTCATCGTTTCTCTCGTCCAGCGTGAAATACTGTCCTCCGCAGCCATCGTGAAAATGCAGTGTTACGCCGAAATTGTCAAGTATCGTCCTTTTAAGCTCCGATGCTTCGGTTATGCTTATTGCCATAAGTCGCTCCTTTAAGTCTACCGTTTCTATCTGTTTAATGTACAATATAGCTATTATACATCGTAATACAGCGGCTGTCAATGTTCTGCAACGGATTTTTTCACTGCGTTTTTCTTTTTCAGCAGAGCCGCCGCAGACTGCAAAAAGCGTATATCCTCCTCGCAAAGTCCGCTTATATCAAGTGTACGGCTTCTCTTATCCTCAAGCCCTAACAGATAGTCTGTCGTAACTCCGAATACTCCGGCTATTTTGATTATCGTTTCGGGAGAAGGGTTACGCTCCGACAATTCGTAATTGCTTATTGCCGCTTTTGTCACCCATATCCTTTCAGCCAGCTGTTCCTGCGTCATGCCTGCACTTAGTCTTAACTGCTTTACTCTTTCTCCGAATTTAACCATCCGAGCCTCCGTAATTAATATAAACAATCTGAAAACATAAAATAAACAGTTCATTTATCTAAAGTGTAGCATATATCGGATTTCAATCCGTTGATTTTTGTAACACATACCGTTGACTAATCGAAGCCCTTGTGTTAAAATACAAGTACAATATCTCATAATACGCAGATAAAACAAGAGGGTAAAATGAAAAGATCAACAAATGAAAAAACGGCGATAATTCTTGCCGTGTCGGTCATTCTTTCCGTCACAGCCTGCTCAGCCGAGGGAGTAGCTTATGTTGACGGCAACCGGAGTGAACCCGGCTTTTCCTCCTCAGCCGCCGCAACAAGCGGTACAATATATGAGGAAAGCACGCTTCCTGCCACCGTCAGCATTACAACCGCCGTCACAACAACAAAAGCAAAGGAAACAACCGCTGTTTTGACAACCGTTGCTTCAACTCCTGCCACAACGGCAAAGCCGAAATGGAAGGAAACAAAAAAATCCGCAGAAATGTACCTCAATACATCGGTATACAGCAGGACAAAGGCATATCTCGGAGCTCCGACCGCCGATTTATATATGATAAACGATAAGGTAAAGGTAGTAGCGGTAACCGACACTGATTATTATAAGCTGGAAAACGGCAGATTTATTCACTGCGATTATCTCAGCAGCGAAAAAACCGTTATCCGGACAACGACTGCCACAACACCGCCGCCCGAAACGACCGTCCCTGCGGCAGTTACAACGGCAAATAAGCAGACCCCGATAAAGAAAGGCAAATATATCTCATCGGGATATGAACCTCTTGACGAAAAAATACAGCCGATACTCGACAAGATAATCACAAAGGACATGAGCGACAAACAAAAGCTGAAAGCTGTATACGATTATCTTATGCAATCAAGTTATATAGAAAGAACTCTGCTTATACCTCAAAGCAAAAAGCAGTATACCGAACAGCTTTACGCCTGCTTTATAATTGATAACAAGTATGGCGTATGTTATGATTTTACCTCTGCATTCAAATATATGACACGTTCGCTTGGCTTTGACACCCGTATGATATACGGGTATCACACAAATCCCGCCGGAGGTGCCGGCGAACATAGCTGGGCAGAGATTGATATAAAAGGCACAACGTATATATTCGACCCCGCAATTGAAAAGATACTTATAAACGAGGGTTATTCGGGAAGCTCGCGTTTTATGCGTACTTATAACGAAATCGGCAAATACTACATATTCAACTGACACGGAGGAAAATATGAAAAAGAAGATAGCACTCATCGCCTTAGCCGTTACCGCCGCCCTGTTTACCGCCTGTTCGGCTGAGAGTACACCGTCTGCCGTATCACAGCAGGAGAGCGGCTCTGCGGTATCGTCTGGGGATAAAGTGACCGCACTGACCGAAGAATCAGCCAAAGAAACCGTAAAGCTGAATATGCCCATAGCGGACAAGTTTTACGCTATCTATAACCATTGCAGCCTGCCTGTAGATAATTCTGCTTCGGTAACCGATGATAACGGCTTTTGCTACTCTCCCGTAGAAAGCGTTTATGATACTCTCGCCTCGCTTAAAGCCGATACCGAGAAGTATTTCACAAAAGAATATCTTGACAGCACGTTCTATAAGAACCTTGCGGACGAAACCGCATTCTACAAGGATATAAACGGCAAGCTGTACAAAAATACCGACGCTGTTTCCGACGGAAAGAATATATGGGATACTACAGCCTGCGTCATTTCCGATATTACCGATACAGGCTTTACCGCAACAGTGCCTTATCTCGACTTGTACGAGGCTCACCGCAGTGCGAAGATAGAATATCTGCTCGATAACGGAACATATAAGATAAACAGCTGGACATTGAATCTTGACGCTATATGATCGGAAAATCCGTTTTAATATCAAATTATCCGCCGTCACGGAATTAACCGTTGACGGCGGATTGCTTTTTGTTTGTATAAATCTATATTTTACAGCATATGCAGCTTCTTCGTAGCATACGCATTCAGCGACATATCAGCCGTATTTCCTGCCAGATACTCATAATATCCCTGACAGCCTATCATAGCCGCATTATCGCCGCATAGCGAAATATCAGGCATATAGAACTGCTTGCCACAGGCACTCGCCATTTCCGACAGCTTGTCACGGAGCATAGAGTTTGCCGCTACACCGCCTGCAAGTGCGAGCTTTGTGTAACCAAGCTCATCTGCCGCCGCCATGAATTTTTCCGCAAGTATAGACGTGATAGTGTCCTGAAAGCAGGCGGCAAGCGAATTTACATCAGTTTCAATGCCCTTTTGTTCGTTGTTGTGTATAAGGTTGATAACAGCGGTTTTAAGTCCGGAAAAGCTGAAATCATACGGATTTTTGGTCGCAGGTCTTGGCAGCTTATACTTCTTTGCGTCGCCCTGCTTTGCCGCTCTGTCGATATGCACTCCGCCCGGATACTGAAAGCCCATTGCCCTAGCGGCTTTGTCGAATGCCTCACCTGCCGCATCATCGGTCGTCTTACCTACCGTTTCAAGCTCCGTATAGCTGTTTACCTTTACTATATGGCTGTGTCCGCCCGAAACCACAAGACACAGATACGGCGGCTCAAGCTCAGGGTGCGTTATGTAGTTTGCCGCTATATGCCCCTTGATATGATGCACAGCGATAAGCGGCTTGTTTTTTGCAAGCGCAAGCCCCTTTGCAAAGTTCACCCCGACAAGCAGTGCGCCTATAAGACCGGGTGCGTTCGTCACCGCTATTGCGTCGATCTCATCAAGCGTCATATCCGCCTTTTCAAGAGCCTCGGCACATACTCCGGTTATATTCTCGCAATGTCTGCGTGAAGCTATTTCGGGTACTACTCCGCCGTACAGCTTGTGTTCGTCTATCTGAGTGGCTATAACCGACGAAATAACTTTTCTTCCGTCCTCGGTTATTGCCGCCGCAGTTTCATCGCACGAGCTTTCTATGGATAATATCTTCATCTTCGTCATCCTTGTTTATTCTTCTACCGTATAGTAGTCGTGATTTTCATCATAAATATCAAAGCCCAGATCCATCAGCTTCTTTGTGTCGGCATAACGGTTTTCCACCTCTCCGCCATACACCAGTGTAAGTATCTTCTTGCCGTTCATACCTGCATATCCTATAAAGCAGAAGCCTGCCTCATCGGTAAATCCCGTTTTCATTCCGTATACCTCATAAGGAATTGTGGTATCGGTAAGGAGCTTGTTTCCGTTATCCCAGCTGTGAACATTCCCCTGCTCGTCATATACTATAGCAAGCGGCTGACAGGTTATATCGCATATCGTCCGGCTCTGCGTTGCCGCAATTGCAAATTGCAGCATATCCTCCGCCGTGGTATAATGTTCATCATCGTGGTACCCGTCCGGCACTGTAAAGTGCGTGTTTTTTGCGCCCAGCTTCTTTGCGTAATCGTTCATCAGCACCGCAAAATACGCTACAGCGTCATTATCACTTATATCATCGCCGTACAGCTTCCTTGCCACGTTTACCGCTATGGTATATGCCGCATCGTTCCCCGAAGGAGCGAGCATAGCCGTCAGTATCTCGTTTCTGCAAAGGCTTGAGCCTTCTGCGATCCACGACATACTTGAATCCTGTGCGACAAGCCCCAGCTCACTGCCCACATAATACTCATATTCGGGCGCAGTGTACTCAATGGCTGTGAGTGCGGTAAGTATCTTTGTGGTGCTTGCCGGGAACACCTTTTTACCTGCATTCTTGCTGTATATCACCTTACCGTCCGTAAGGTCGTAACATATAGCCGCATTGCATCTGACAAAATCGTCACCATATGATTTTACAGGCAGCGGTGCTTCTGTTGTGACCGCTGTGGTGGTCACGGTCGTGGTTGTCTGCGCAGGCATTATCACCTCAACAACAGAGTTGTCACTGCTGTTCTTGTTGTTCTTGCCCATAGTCAGATCTACAGTACCGCATCCTGCGCTTGCCGCAATGATTACCGCCGCAGTAACGCCCGACAGTATCACTTTGAAAATGTTATTCTTTTTGCGTGTCGTTGACATTGACCCTCCCGATAGACAGTGTTCGCTTATTCCTTTTCGCTATCGGCTTTTATTGCGTTGATACGCTGTGTTGCTTCCTGCTTTACCTTATAGGGTAATGTTGTGAGTATCATCTCGACCATTCTTGCATCGGGCGAAAATATCAGCATTGTTCTGCCGTGCGTCTTATGCTTTGCAATGAGATAGTAAGCGTTTATGTTCGTTCCGTCTGAAGCTATTACGGTAGCGTCCGCATTAGTTCCGTTCGTGCCGTCATAAATGCCGAATTCCTCAACTGTATTCATTTTCAGCGTAATAAGACGTTTTCTCTTTCTCTTGCCCGTAATCTTGTCTATATCAAGATCGTCATTCGTAAGTATATATTCATACTCATAGCTCATGCCCGTAAGCAGCCACACAAGACCGAAGAGTACGCCGACAGCAAGCATTGTCAGAATCATAAATCCGGTAAAGAACGAAAGCCACATAAGCACAGTAGCTAACACCAGTCCCAGTACCGCAATGCCTATTCTCTTTGCCCAGTCTGCACCTGTTGTTGCCTTTTTAACAAGCTGTTCACCAAATGTATCCAAATTGTACCTCTTTCCCGCTGTCCTTTGCGACAGCCTATAACATACTTATTTTATTTTAACATAAAACAAGCTCTTTTTCAAGCGGATTTTGTCTGTAAGCACAATTTCACCGTTTTTTCACCGATAAAACAACAACGCCCACCATAAAGACGTGCGTACAGTATGTCGAAAAACCGATTATTATTAAAGCCCAACTGTGAAATATATCGCCAACACCGCTTGAAACATTTTCCGTACCGACAAGGCATTAATAATTTCGTGAGTGTATCGGTGCAACTGCACTAACATTGACCCTTCAAAAAAACGCTACTAACCTGAGATATATGTACTAACCTGCGGACGTGTAGCGTTAAGCGTCCCTGCATTGACAGGATATACAATGTTCAGGTGGTTATTC
>OGZH01000005.1_pt1 | contig 133085 bp, 115 predicted proteins | sample 1576741 | NCBI WGS metagenome assembly OGZH01 (sample SAMEA3541560, study PRJEB24748) | human gut metagenome | biome: human gut; feature: human-associated habitat; material: faeces | place: China | collected 2012 | reverse complement strand
GGGGCATCGTGTGATGATATTTTTGTCATTGTTTTGTTTACAACCTTTTTGGGAATGGCGCAGGGGGCAAAAGTAAGTTTGTTAAGGTTTGTAAATGTACCGGTTTCGATTTTTCTTGGAATCCTTTTGGGAGCGGTAATTGGCTATGTTTTGTATCGTTTTTTTGAAACGGCATATAAACATCAAAATTACGTGAGAAATAGTACAAAAGTTATTCTCGTACTTGGTGTATCGTTTCTTCTGACAGCAGTGGAGGGATGGCTTGATGGAAAAGTTGCCGTGTCAGGACTTTTAGCAGTTGTCAGTATGGCGTGTGTACTTAAGGTAAAATGTATTCCGGCGGTATCTAAGCGGCTGTCGGAGAAATTTGGAAAACTGTGGATTGCGGCAGAAGTTATTTTATTTGTGTTAGTTGGAGCAGCGGTCGATTTACGCTACACAGCAGCTGCCGGCGGATTTGCTGTGCTGGTAATTTTTCTTTCACTGGTATTTCGTATGGCAGGTGTGTTTGTTTGCGTTTTGGGTACTGGGTTGTCATGGAAAGAAAGACTGTTTTGTGCTATTTCGTATTTGCCAAAAGCGACGGTTCAGGCGGCGATTGGTTCGGTGCCGCTTGCTGCAGGATTAGGCTGTGGAAAGATGATTTTATCGGTGGCGGTTTTGGCGATTTTAATAACCGCACCGCTTGGCGCACTGGGGATGGATTTGACGTATAAAAAATTGTTAGCACGGGAGGAAAATAACTGAAAACGTCTTGAAAATGTCAACTTTGTGTGCTTAAATGAATAAGAGAATATGAGAAAAGAAGGGAACAACATGAAGAGTGTTTATTTTGTGCGCCATGGACAGACCGTGTGGAACGTGGAAAATAAAATTTGCGGCGCAACAGATATAGAACTTACTGCTCTTGGACATGAGCAGGCGATTGAGACAGGAAAGAAGATTTTAGAGAAAAAGATAGAGGCGGATGTGATTTTATATTCTCCGCTGGTGCGGGCAAAAGATACCGCATTACATATTTCAGAAATAACCGGGATTCCGGCAAAAGAGGAAATGCGCTTAAAGGAGCAGAATTTCGGAAAGTACGAATCGACCGCAAGAGATGGTGCCAAGTTTCGTGAGGCAAAAAAGCAGTTTGTCGAACGATATGAAGGCGGTGAGTCGATGCTTCAGCTGGCACAGCGCGTGTATAACCTGTTAGATGAGGTAAAAGCGTCCGGCAAGACTTGTATTTTAGTGGCGCACAACGGAATTGCGAGAGTGGTGCAGTCCTATTTCTATGAAATGACAAATGAAGAATATGCGGCGTTTGGTGTGGATAACTGTGCGATTTTGCAGTACGAATTTTCGGGTGAGGAAAATGGGGGCGCTAAGGCATGAGTGCAGGAAAAAAAGCCGGCATGGATATGACGCAGGGGACTATCTGGAATAAAATTTTATTGTTTGCGCTTCCGTTAGCAGCGAGCAGTATGTTGCAGCAGTTATTTAACTCGGTGGATACAGCCGTTGTCGGTCGGTTTGCGAGCAGTGAAGCGCTGGCGGCAGTGGGAAGCAATGGCTCATTGATTTCTTTGATGATAAATTTATTTATTGGAATTTCTTTGGGAGCCAATGTTGTTATTGCAAAATATATCGGTCAGAAGTCGGAGGAAAATGTACAGGCGGCTGTTCATACAGCGATTGTCGTGGCACTTATCAGCGGTGTTTTTGTTATGATATTCGGACAACTAATTGCAAAGCCCGTACTTACGCTGATGGGAACACCGGACGATGTGATTGATTTGGCGGTACAGTATTTGCGGATTTATTTACTGGGAATGCCATTTATCATGCTTTATGATTTTGGCTCATCGATTCTGCGAAGTATTGGTGACAGTAAGAGACCGCTGTACAGTTTGATTGCGGCAGGAATTATTAATACCGGATTGAATCTGCTGCTTGTGATTGTGTTTCAGATGAGCGTTGCCGGGGTTGCGATTGCAACCGTGATATCCAATCTGACGAGTGCCAGCATAGTAATGTACATTTTGATGCATGAAACATCGGTTATCCGCATTGATAGAAAACAGTTAAAAATTGTACCAAAAGAATTGAAAAAAATATTAGTTATCGGGATTCCGGCAGGGCTTCAGGGAATGATGTTTTCCATTGCCAATGTGTGTATCCAGAGTGCAATTAACAGTTTTGGGTCGGATGCCATTGCAGGTTCTGCGGCGGCATTGAATTACGAATTTTTTGCTTACTTTGTTGTCAATGCATTTGCACAGGCAACTGTGACCTTTACAAGCCAGAACTTTGGTGCCGGTGAGCCGAAACGGTGTCGGAAAATTTTCCATACGTCGATGGTATTATCCCTTGTGTGTTGTGGCCTGCTGTCACTGGTGTTTGTCGTGTGGCGAAACTTTTTTCTGCAGATTTATACAACAGATCCGGCAGTTCTTTTGTATGCCAAACAGCGAATTGTCATTGCGACAACGTTAGAGTGCTTAACATCCGTGTATGAAATCAGCGCGGGAGCAATGAGAGGGCTTGGACGTTCTTTGACGCCTGCGTTAATTACATTTTTAGGTTCCTGCGTGCTGCGGCTGATTTGGATTGCGACAGCGTGTAAGATGGTTCATGAATTTTGGGTTCTGCTTATTATTTACCCGATTTCGTGGGTTGTTACAGGATTGATTATGATGATTGCATACGAAATTGTGAAAAAACGCGTGCTTGAAAGGAAATGGGCGTAAAATGATGTGGCTGTTATTTGCTTTTTTATCTGCTCTCTTTGCAGGGCTTACAGCAATTCTTGCAAAGTGCGGAATAGAAAATATGGATTCGAATGTGGCAACTGCCATCCGAACGATTGTGGTATTAATATTTTCGTGGGTATTGGTTTTTGTCATGGGAGTGCAGAATGGAATTTTTCATTTATTCGGAAAAACCATTACGTTTCTTGTGTTATCCGGCGTAGCAACAGGAGCATCGTGGCTCTGCTATTTTCATGCACTTCAGATTGGAGATGTGAACCGGGTTACACCGATTGATAAATCCAGTACCATTTTGACGATGATTCTTGCGTTCTTATTTTTTGGGGAGACGGTTGGAGCGGTTCAAATTTGTGCAATGGTTTTGATGGGAGCCGGAACGTATCTGATGATTCAAAAGAGGGAAGCAGAAACAGGTAAGAAAACCAAAAAGACATGGCTTTTATATGCCCTGCTGTCGGCAGTGTTTGCCAGTCTGACTTCGATTTTGGCAAAGGTTGGCATGCAGGATGTCGATTCAAATTTGGGAACAGCTATCCGCACCGCCGTTGTTCTTGTAATGGCGTGGGTTGTTGTGTTTGCAACCGGAAAACAGAAAACAATTCATGGAATTGGCAAAAAAAATGGGGTATTTCTTGTGCTGTCCGGTGTGGCAACCGGAGCGTCGTGGCTCTGTTATTTCCGTGCGCTGCAAACAGGACCGGCAAGTGTCGTTGTGCCGATTGATAAATTAAGTATTCTGGTTACGATTTTCTTCTCGTATTTTGTGTTTGGCGAGAAACTTACCAAAAAATCAGGAGTGGGGCTGGTGCTTTTGGTAGCAGGAACGTTATTGCTTTTGAAGAAGTAGGGTGAATCTGTCAAAAATAAATTTATTTAAAAATAAAAAGATTGACAATTTTATAATAAAAAGGTAAAATGAATTTAATATTTGGCAAAGCATAAAAGGAGGAGAAAGCGATTAAGGTTTGGGGAGATTCAAAAGACAGGAAAACCGCATTGATGGATGATTCCATGCAGCGGGTTACTTATGGGGAACTAAAGCAAAAAATAATCGACGTGGGAAGACATTTAAGCGTTAGACAACTGGTCGTGATAGAGATGGGAAATAACATGGATTCTGTTATCTTTTATCTTGGATGTTTGTTTCGAGGAACTGTAGCTATTCTTGTACATGAGAATCTTTCAGAGTTTGAATTATCCGAGTATATTGTAAAATTTGAACCGGAGTATTTGTTTTTGTCAAAGGGAACAAATGAATTGATTTTGGAGAGGACAGGCTATCAAGTAGTAGACATTGGCAGTAAACGGGTTCTGTTTGAAAAAAGAGTGAAGGTGCAAAAAGAGATAAATCCGAATTTGGCAATTCTCTTACCGACTTCAGGCACTTCACATGTTTCAAAATTGGTTCGTATCAGTAGAAGAAACCTTTTGGACAATACAAAAAATATCTGTCGTGCATTGGAGATTGAGAGTACAGATGTTGCGATAACATCGCTGCCACTTTCCTATACTTATGGTCTTTCCGTGCTGAATACACATTTGCTGCGACATGGGACGGTTCTGCTTACAGGGAAAAGTGTGGTTCAGAAAAGTTTTTTTGAATTTGCAAATGTAAATGGTGCCACCAGTTTTGCCGGTGTGCCCTATACTTATGAATTATTAGAGAAAAGTGGACATTTGCAAAAGGATAATTCGATTCAAAAATACACGCAGGCAGGTGGAAGGATTTCGCTGAATTTGTGTGATAAATTTGCGAAGTATTGTAAAGAAAATGATAAGACATTTACGATAATGTATGGTCAGACCGAAGCGACAGCAAGGATGACTGTGCTGCCCTGGCAGGAAATTGAAAGAAAAAGGGGAAGTGCAGGAAAGGTGATTTGTGGTGGTAAATTATGGATTGACGATGGCTTACATAATGAAGTAGAAGGCGAGATTTTTTATGCCGGTAAAAATGTGAGTATGGGATATTGTTATGGAGTTGATGACTTAGCACGTGGTGACGATAATCAAGGAGTTTTAAAAACGGGGGATTATGGTTATCTGGACAAAGAAGGATTTCTTTATTTGTCAGGGCGTCGAAATGATTTTGTAAAACTGTTTGGTAAGAGAATAAATTTAAACAGCATTGAAAGAATGATTGACGAAAAGTTTGGCTTTGAAGTAATTGTTCGGGCGCAGGATGATGGAATTACGATTTTGTATGAGGAACAATGGGAGAAAGTGGTTTCTCTCAAACAGGAACAAATTCGTGGAGAGATTCATTTGCCACATAGACACATTAAATTTAAAAAAGTGGAGAGTTTTTTGAGAAACCGAAATGGAAAACTCTGTAAGGGGGAAAGATATGGAGACAACGCGAGATAAGGTGATTCGAATGATTCTTGAGGAAATGGATTCCAAAATAGAAGCGAGCGAAATTCAGGATGATACAAATCTATTTGAAGATTTGGAAATTGATTCGATAGCTGCTTTGGATATTGTCAGCAAGGTGGAAGAAGAATGGGGGATTCGTCTTACGGACTATCCGGAGTTGTTAGATGAAATGGAAACGGTAAGTTCGTTTGTAATGTTTTTGGAAAATCTGTGTGGGGGTGAATAGAAGATGGATCATAAGAAAATGGCGGAATATGCCTATGAAAATATACCTTTTTATCAGAAATTGAGAGAGCAACCGGTAACTGACTGGGAACAATATCCGGTCATTGATAAGAAAATGATTGTTGACAAGAAAAATATGTTATTTGCTCCAGAGTATATTGGTGATTTGTATGCCAATCGTCTGCAAAAAGTGTTGACTTCCGGTTCTTCCGGTGATTGTTTGGAAATATATTGGAAACGAGGGGATAGTATGAAATCGCTGACATCCCTTTGGATGAAAAGAAAAAAATACTATGGAATCGTTCCCAGTGACCGTAGATGTTATTTCTTTACAACCAAGATTGTGGGCGGTAAGGAAATTGAAGTGGAAAAAACGGAGCATGGACTGGGATTTTGCAAGGCGGATTTGTCTTCAAAAAAACTGTTAGAAATTTATGAAAAAATGAAAGCGTTTGAACCTAAGTGGATTATCATACAACCGTCACTATTAATCTTATTTATGCAGTTAGTAAAGAAATATCAGTGTAAGCCAATTACCTCGATAAGTTACATTGAAGTAACGGGAGAACGGATTACAAATGACTGGAAAGAGGAGGTGGAAGCATTTTTTAACTGTAAAGTTGCCAGCCAATATGGGTGTTATGAAGTAAACTCGATTGCTTATGAATGTCCTTTTCATAAGCTGCATGTGATGACAGAAAATGTTTATGTAGAAATTGTGGAGGATAATCAAATCTGTATTACATCAAAGCATAACTGGGTGATGCCATTTGTGCGATACAAAGTTGGAGATAGAGGACGTCTTTGCACAGATAAGAATTGTTCTTGCGGAAGTCAGGAACCGATTTTGGAATTGGAGATGGCAAGAGATAATGACCTAATACAAAAGGCAGATGGAAGTGTGGCACATTATGATTGCCTTTTTGGAGTAATTGAGCGAATCAATTTGATGCTCGAAATGGCGGTGTTGCAATTTCAAATTATTCAGACAGATTATGAAAAATTTGATGTTTATATGGTGGTAGATGACGAGGAAGATATTCCTGAGGTTCAGATGTTATTTAAGAAACTGTGTGATAAAGATCAGATAAGGGGAGAGTTTACTTTTTCCTTTGTTGATTATTTGTATCCAAGCGAAAAAACCGGGAAATTAGCTTGGTTTTGTTCAACAATGAAAGGAGTCTAATTTATGAGAGTAAGAGAAATTATGAGAAGGAGTTGTGCAGTGACGGCAATGGCTGCGCTCGTTATGCATCATGTAGGGCCAATGCTTAATATTCGAGCAGCTGAACCTGCAAATGAAAGTGGTGTAACCGGACAGAGAACACAGCAAAAAGGAAAGAAAGATTACATCGTTAAGTTTAAAACGAAAGCGGCGATGAAACAGTCCACAAAAACTTATGAGGAAAGCACGGAAATCAATCAAAATGGAGAGGATAAACTGGAAGAAAACAAATTGGTTTCTTTGGAACTTTCCGGTAAAGAAGCAGAACAACTGGAAACGAATCAGAGTGTTGAATTTGTAGAGGAAGATAAAGAAGTTTCTGCTTGTGGCGAGAAATACTTTGCGGGAAAAGATAAGAAAAAACATAAGAAGGTGGAGAAAAGACATAAGAAAAATGAATCCAAGGTAGAATGGAATGTTCAGATGATTCATGCTGAAAACAAGGCAAAGAAATCAAATAACAAAGTAAAGATAGCTATTTTGGATTCAGGAGTTGACTGGGGGAATGATATCGATCTTGCCTATCAGACAAGTCTTGTTCCTGGAGAAGAAGAAATGACACAGATGTTTATGGATGGTTCCGGTCATGGTTCCAGTGTGGCTAGTCTTATTGCAGCAAAAGATAATGGCGAGGGAATTACAGGAATTAATCCAAATGCCGAAATTTATTCGTATCGTGTATTAGGAGATGGGAATAAAGCACCGATAAGTCGAGTGGTTGAAGCAATTTATATGGCAATTAACCATAAAGTAAATATTATCAATATGAGTTTTGGAATCAGTGAGTATTCGGAAACTTTGGAAAAGGCAGTACAGGATGCTGCAGATGCAGGAATTTTGGTTGTTGCCGCAGCAGGAAACACAGGAAGTGAAGGCGTGCAGTATCCGGCTGCTTATGACGAGGTAATGGCAGTAGGTGCGGTGGATAAAGATGGTTCTGTAGAGCAATATAGCGCAAAGGGCGAGGAACTTGATCTTGTGGCACCGGGTGAACTTGTTCGGACAACCGGTTTTATTGGTTCAGAAGAGGTGGTTTCAGGAACAAGTCTTGCTGCACCTCAGGTTGCGGCAGCAGCGTCATTGATTATGGAGAAAAATTTGAATGCTTCGCCGGAATTTGTTCGTGGTCTTTTAAATGAAACTGCTAACTTGTATGGTGAATCCGATGCATATGGAAGTGGACTTTTGGATGCTGAATACGCTTTAGCACAGTATGATAATTATAGTAAAAACTATACAAAAATTAATACACAGAATGGGGTCGAAGTAAAAGCAAACAAGCGTAAAGTTGAAACTTTTGAGGATACTGGCTGTGTAGCGGGGAGCTGGTCTCAGGATAGGCATGAGAATATGGTTACGCAAGGATATTTTAATGTACGCTACGGAGCAAGATTCCCAGATAATGAAAGATATAAGACAAGTGATAATACGTATGTGTTTCGAGGAATGGAAAAAAATCCGTGGTGGCATGGTTATCTTGCAACAAATTATATTAAAGCAGTTATATATGCAACTCGTGTTGGGGATGCTGTAGCTAAATTACCGGTTGGTCAGTTGTGTACAGCTGATACTAATTATTACTCACAGGCGGGCGAAATAATTAATGATTTAGGTTGGATTAATTGGACAACAGAGTTAGCAAGAATGAAAAGTGAGAATACAAATAATGAAAAAGCACAAAAACAAAAAAATACAGCTGGTTTCCACCGAGCTGTTATTTGGGGAATGGCAATTCATTCTGCAACAGATACATATGCACATAGTGTAAGATATAATAGTGAGTATTTGCGACATGTAAAGGGAGATAATGGTATAAATATAGCAGATGATCCTTATACGTGTCATTGGAGATATGAAGATGCTCAACAAGTAGCAAGAAAAATCATGAGTAAGTATACGAAATCAGGAAGTGTAACGACTAGCGATTTGCTTCCGGATAAAGTTCCAACGGAATATAAGTTGTATAACCTGTATACTTATGTAAAAGAAGAAGAGGGCCAAAGCATGGCGGCTGATGTATTAAGTTATTCGTATCAGAATTCAACAAAATAAGTAAGTTATTATTAATAGAAAGTGAGGATGATTGCTATGAAATTAAATATATTACATTGCTTTGCTATGATTTTAATGCTTGGTTATGCGTGTTTTTTTTGCTATGATAAAGCATCTGCCGAGACAAAGAAAATTGGGAACTTCAAATATGAATATGACAGTGCTCCAAACGGGAACGATGTATGGATTACGCAAATTACACCGGTTACAGGCAGTGATATATCCACACTCAAGATTCCGTCCAAAATCGATGGAAACAAAGTGATAAAATTGGGAGCAAAAGACGATACAGATGACTATTTTCAGGATAATATTTTCGGTATGTATATTTTAGAAGAAGATTCCAGTCTCGTACCGGAACAAATTGTTTCAGATGTTGCTAAAATAAAGAAAATAATTCTTCCGTCAGGATTAAAGGAACTGACGCCAGATTGCTTTCATGATATTCAAAAGGGAAAGACGATTTCTGTTCCTAAAACCTTAAAAAAGAATATAAGAGCACTTTGCAATTTGCAATGGAAAAAGGTTACAATCAATAAAAGCAATAAAAAATACAAAATGAAGAACGGATGCCTTATATCAAAAAGTGGAAAGACATTTTACGGTAATTTGGAAAAGAAAAAAAGCATAAAAATTCCAAATGGAGTAAAGACAATTGCAGAGGGTGCGCTTTTTTTAAACGATAATCTTAAGGTGGTTTATATTCCCAAAACGGTTTCGAAAATTAAAGAAAAAGCATTTGGAACATCGAAGTCGCTCCGAATTAAAATTGCATCCAAAAATCAATATTATTATGTTTCAAAGGGATGTGTGGTTAGCCGGAGGAGTGGACGTCTTGTCGTTGCAGGCATTAAAAAAGGAGTAATAACAATTCCGGAAAAAGTAACAGTGCTGAAAGAGGGTACTTCCTTTGTGGGAGGAAAGTGTGAAAAAATAGTATTTCCTAAATCATTAAAACAGATTGAGGAACATTGGGCAGGAACGCTTGGAAATTCTAGTAAAATAGAATATATTTTTCAATCGAAGGAACCTCCAAAAAGAAAGGGGGCTGCATTTTTGCTATTAGGCGGAAGCGTTGTATATGTTCCAAAGGGCACAAAACAAGTGTATGAAAAAGCCATGAAAAAATTTTCCTATGATTTGAAAATCGTAGAAAAGTAAAACAAGTAGAAGGGGGAAAACAAAATGATAGAATTAGAAAAAACATATATATCTTCATCCATGGAGGCGCAGATTGCTGAAATGATAGTGAGAGATGAGAAGAGTAATGACTATCGATTCTATCATTTGTTTTCCTCTCTTGTTTTTGACAAAACAAAGAAGGAACTGAGGTTTCCAATTCTTCGAGAGATTTGGAGAAGTGGTGTTGCAGTAAAACGATATTTAGAATATCCATGTAAATCGCCTACAACTATGATACATGTTTGGAAATCATTATCAGAATATCTTAGTAAGGGCGCATACATAGCAAATTTTGTAGATGAAAAGAAAGTTTGTGAAGATATTATTTTAATTGCTGCCATTGATGAAAAGAAACGATTGGTAACGATTCGTTATAAAAAATTGACAGGGGATATAGTAGAGCAGACCTTGTTGTTTGAAGAATATGCAGATGATTTTCTGTCGGAAAGTTTTCAAAAACATTTGGTGCGTTTTGATATTTTCGATATTGTAAAACAGACAGGACAAGTAGATAGAAAAGAGGTTCGAGAACATTGGGAGAACGCTAAACTTAGTTTTTGGGAGCAGAGGAAATGCATGAAGAAAGTGACGGATATGGAAAAAGTTCTGGGAGAATGGTTTGTTGTTTTTCAGAATGCGGTTTCATATTTGGCAGAAAAGGGCGTTATGAATCAGTCACCCCTTGTGCAGTCTGATTATGAGCTGTTTTCTTGTGAGAGTAAAAATCTTGGGAAGAAGTTAAAACGATACTGTGAGATATTAAGTAATGCATCTGATTATATAATGGGAGAGGAAAAATGAAAAAGATATTAAAAAATGTACAGCCTTCAATTCGTGCCTATCTGGGGTTGGCTTGCTGTTATAGTATTATTGATGAGCAGGCTTTCAGTAGTGGATGGGTGTATGATAAATATATACATTTGGAATACACGCCGTATGATAGTCAGATTAAGTATGCCGATTATGAACATTATGATTTTGTATCTGCTCAAGGTGTATTTGCTAAATCATTTATTGAATATCCTTATGATTTTTGTAGTGAAACCATTCTTTGTGATTATATCTGTAAAATGCTTGATGAGGGCGAGTATTGTTTTGCATTGTGGAACGAAACCATAATTGCTAATTATTTATATGAAAAACAAAATCCGGGAATTTACGAGCATGGATGCTTCGTATACGGTTATGACAAGGATAAGAAGGTGTTTTATACACAAGGATATTTTGATAATGAAAACTGGGAACATGCACAAATCCCATTTGAAATCTTTTACGAGGCTCTTTCATATTGCCCGGAAAAGGGTGAAATTGCCTTGATTGGGTATCGTGAAATACCAGATTATAAATGGGAAAGCAATATTCCCAAAATGATTCGGGAATTAAATGTTTATAAGAGAAATTCGAAAAACGACTGTGAAGATACAAGATATGACTTGAATGCAATTTTATCTTTTTTTGCTAATTTAAGATTAGGCGTTCCGGTTCATGTACCTTCTTTATATTGTATTTATGAGCACAAGATACTTTTTGAGAAAAGATTAGATTTTATGAAAAAGGAAGGTGTTCCAATAAAAGAGTCTGATTTGAACAAGGCTAAAGAACTGATAAAAATTAGCCGCAAGGTGATGCTTTTGGGAAAATACTATAATTCCAATCTTCAGGAATCTTCTTTTGCAGCTATGTTAGATGCGGCGAAGAAGCTGATTGAGCTTGAGAGGGATTTTTGCGAAGGAGGATTACAATTAAGATGAGAAAACTTATTCTAAAAACTGCAACTTTTTTGTCTCCCAAATCGTTAGATAAGTAAAGAGTGTAAATTGCACAAAAAAAGGAGGTATTCTTATGAAGAAAGTATTGTGGTTTAGTGCAGTATTATTTGTTATTGCATTAGGTATGAGGGTCTCAGCATCTGCTGAGACAAAGAAAATTGGGAACTTCAAATATGAATATGACAGTGCTCCAAATGGAAACGATGTATGGATTACCAAAATTACGCCGGTTACGGGCAGTGATATATCCACACTAAAGATTCCGTCCAAACTCGATGGAAACAAAGTGATAAAATTGGGAGCAAAAGACGATACGGACGACAATTTTTACAATAATATTTTTGGTATGAGTATTTCGGAGGAAGATAATAATCTTGTACCAAAACAAATTGTTTCAGATGTTGCCATAATAAAGAAAATAGTTCTTCCGTCAGGATTAAAGGAACTGACACCAAATTGTTTTCATAGTATTCAAAAGGGAAAGACGATTTCTGTTCCTAAAACCTTAAAAAAGAATATAAGAGCACTTTGCAATTTGCAATGGAAAAAGGTTACAATCAATAAAGGTAATAAAAAATATAAAGTGAAAAGCGGATGCCTTATATCAAAAAGTGGAAAGACATTTTACGGTTATTTGGAAACGAAAAGTAGTGTAAAAATTCCAAATAGAGTAAAGACGATAGCAGAAAGAGCACTGTATGGTAATAAAAGCCTTAAGGAGATATATATTCCAAAAACAGTTACGAAAATCAAAGGGGAGGCATTTAGTTACATGAAAAAAATACAGATAAAAATTGCCTCTAAAAACAAATACTACTTTGTTTCCAAAGGTTGTGTGGTTAGCCGACGTACTGGACGTCTTGTTGTGGCAGTTATAAAAAAAAGAATAATAACAATTCCAGAAAAGGTAACCGTGCTGAAAGAGGGTACTTCTTTTGCGGGAGGAGAATGTGACAAAATAATATTTCCAAAGACATTAAAGAAGGTTTATTCTTACTGGAATACTTCGCTGAACAGTGCTAGTGACATAAAACTTGTTTTTAAATCCAAGGTGCCGCCAGTGCGTGAACGTGATGCGCATTTGCCATATGGAGGTGTTGTATATGTTCCAAAAGGGAAAAAACAAGTGTATAAAAAAGCTATGAAAAAATTTGGCTTGGATTTGAAAATCGTAGAAAAGTAGTAGGAAGGAGCTTCATATGAAAAAAATAATATATGCTGCCATGTTTTTTCTCGCGATTACAATGATGTGTGGAAATGCTGAGAAAGCAGAGGCAAAGTCCTATAAGGCAGGAAAATTTAAATACCAGTATAAGAATACAAAAAAAGGTGTGTGGATAACTAAGATTACACCGTTATCATCCAAGGGAATCAGCAAGCTTGATATTCCGGCTAAGATAAAAGGCAAGAAAGTAGTAAAGTTGGGTGACACAAAGGACAACTATCACACGTCGGACGAGGCTAGAGACCTTTTTGGAATTATGATGTGTGATCCTCAAGGAATAGGGGATTTTACTATATCAAATCCTAAATTACACAAAAAAATAGCCAAAATCAAGAAGATTAAATTACCATCCTCGATTATGTCAATAACGCCAAGCTGTTTCTATTATGTGCAGGATGGAAAAGAAATTAATATTCCAAAGAGTGTGAAGAAAGAGGTTGCAAATCAGTTTACGAGGGTGAAGTGGAAGAAAGTAAAAATATCGTCAAAGAACAAAACGTATAAAGTAAAGAGCGGTTGCCTTCTTTCCAAGAATGGCAAGATATTGTATGGCCTTGTATATAAGAAGAAAAGGGTGGTTGTACCGAAAACGGTAACAGAGATTAATACGGCAGATACTAGAGATACCGTAGAAAATTCTATAGGAGATCATGGAATGTCATTTCGGGGTTGTGAGATTTTAGTACTGCCAAAGAGTGTAAAAAAAATTAGTATTTTTAGTTACTCAATGATGAAAGTGGAAGTGGATTCTGCCAGTAAGTATTTTGCGTCAAAGGACGGTTCGGTATACAGTAAAAAAGATGGCACGTTGGTATGGCTATATCAGACAGATGGTATATACAATATTCCAGACGGGGTTAAGGAAATACCATACGACTTTGGTACATATGGAAAGGCAAAAAAAATCATTATCCCGGCGAGCGTAAAAAAGGTGTCAAATATCGTGCAGTATTGTGGCATTAAAGCTCCAATAATTGTGTGCAATGGAAAGGAACCACCGACTTTGTTAAAAGAACAGACGAATTCGGTAGTTGGTCTTGGCGACGAGGTAAACGTTAAGGTATATGTTCCAAAAGGATGCAAAGATGCTTATGAAAAAACATGGGTAATCGATAAAAGTAATGTGAGCTCAGAAAGAATTAAATTCACATTTATTGAGCAATAAGTTTTAGAAAAGCATAAGTAAATAAACCAATTATAAGGAGACTTATATGAAAAAAACAGGAAGAATACTTACATTAATTTTACTATGCATAATAGGGATTAGCGTGGGAAATAACAGACACATATTTGCAAAGTCAAAGAAAATTGGCAGTTTTCAATTTATATACAAGATTGATGCAAACAGTAAGGTTCGGATACAAAAGGTGAAAATATGTAATGCAAAAAGAATTACAAAACTGGTAATTCCATCCAAATTGGATGGTAAACCGGTTTATAAATTATGCAGTGAGCAAGAAGAACCTGTTGGGGCAGATAATTTGTTTGGGATATACGTTGATGATGAGAATAGTAACTTTGTGCCGCAAAAGATTATTAAACAGACTGCGAAAATAAAAAAGATTGTTTTGCCAGATACAATTGTTGATATTTCTGAATATTGTTTTATGGGGTTACAAGATGGCAAGAGCATAAATATTCCCAAAGGCCTTAGGAAAAATGTGGAATATATATGTAAAGATGTAAAATGGAGAAAATTTAATGTATCAGGAAAAAACAAAAAGTATAAAGTACAAAATGGGGTGCTTTTATCAAAGAATGGCAAAACGATGTACACTACCGTTCGGCCATTAAAGAAATTGAGTATTCCTAAAAGTGTAACAAAGATAGAAAATTTATATGGCAGTTGCTGTTACAGTAAAGATACTGTTGAAATTTATATTCCGAAAACATTGACACAGGATGATATAGGGTGTTTGTTTGCGTCCGATCATTATGTGAAGTTTAATATTTCGCCGAAAAATAAGAAATACGGGGTTGCTAATGGCTGTATCTACAATAAGAAAAACAAACATCTTGTTGTTGGTGTAACGAAAAATGATACGTTTGTTGTACCAAAAGAAATTAAATATTTGAATAGGGTGCATTTTGCTGCTAAAAGAGTGAAGAAGATGGTGATACCTGCATCTGTTAAAGAAGTAGCAAATGTAAACGCAACAGGAGAGTATCATGTAAAGGAGTATTGTTTTTTGTCTAAAAAGCCACCTGTTTTAAGTAGATTTGAGATGAGTTCGCAAACTTTTTGCGTTCCTAAAGGAACAAAACAAACGTATAAAAAAGCCATGGAAAAATTTAAAAAATATGATTTAGATTTGAAAATTGTAGAAAAGTAAAATCGGAAAGGAAAACAAAATGATAGAATTAGAAAAAACATATATATCTTCATCCATGGAGTCGCAGATTGTTGAAATGATAGGGAGAGATGAGAAGAGTAATGACTATCGATTCTATCATTTGTTTTGCTCATAATCGGGCGCTGCAGCCCATAAAAAGGAACCGGTCATGAATTGTGTGCGTGCACACATTTGTGACCGGTTCCTTTTTATGGCTGAACTTTTTCAAAAAAACTTTACAAATCCTATTGACTTAGTAGGAAATAGGTGATATGATAGGCACAGTTAAATTATATAAACCCTACATGAATAGTAGGAAAAGGATGGTGAAAGCGATGGCAAAGATTGCAAAACAGTTGACAGAATTAATCGGAAATACTCCATTGCTGGAGTTGACAAATTATGAAAAGGAAAATGAGTTAGAGGCAAATCTGATTGTAAAATTGGAGTATTTTAACCCATTGGGAAGTGTAAAAGACCGTGTGGCTCATGCGATGATTGAGCAGGGAATTGCGGATGGAAAAATTAATTCAGATACCGTGATTATCGAGCCAACAAGCGGTAATACAGGAATTGGACTTGCGTTTGTGACAGCGGCAAAGGGATTACACCTGATTCTTACGATGCCGGACACCATGAGTGTAGAGAGACGCAAGATTGTATCGGCGTTAGGTGCTGAAATTGTTCTTACACCGGGACGCGATGGTATGAAAGGTGCGATTAAAAAGGCGGAAGAGTTGAAAGAGGAATATGGAAATGCATTTATTCCACAGCAGTTTGAAAATGAAGCAAATCCGGCAATTCATAAAAAGACAACCGCACAGGAAATTTTGAAAGATACCGATGGTAAAGTTGATATTTTTGTATCAGCAGTTGGAACTGGCGGAACGGTTACCGGAACCGGACAGGGATTAAAAGAAGCAAATCCGGATGTAAAAGTCGTGGCTGTTGAGCCTGCAGGCTCACCGGTATTGTCCGGAGGAAAGCCGGGACCACATAAAATTCAGGGAATTGGGGCCGGATTTGTGCCGGATGTTTTGGATAAAGATGTTTTGGATGAAATTATTCCGGTTGAAAATGATGATGCTTTTGAAACATCAAGAAAAGTAGCAAAGAGTGATGGATTGTTAGTTGGAATTTCTTCCGGTGCAGCACTTTATGCAGCTACACAGTTAGCAAAACGCAAAGAAAATGCAGGAAAAAATATTGTTGTTTTACTGCCGGATACCGGTGAGAGATATTTGTCCACTTCTTTGTTTGTAGTAGAAGAGTAAAGGAGCAGGCGATGAGAAAAAGAAAGAAGAGTGTCCTTCTTTTTCTGGTACTTGTGCTTATCCTTAGCGGCTGTGGAACGAAGTCAGATGTTATCACGATAACGAATGTTTCGTATGACCCGACAAGAGAATTTTATGAATCTTATAATACGATGTTTGAAGAATATTATAAGAAGACTTATAACAAGAAAGTTCAGGTGATACAGTCGCACGGCGGCTCCGGCAGTCAGGCGAGGTCGGTTGTGGAAGGGTGTAACGCGGATGTTGTTACACTTGCATTAGAGCATGACATTTCTCTGATTGAGAAGACGGGGCTTGTTGATGCCGGATGGATTAAAGAATTTCCAAAATCTTCTGCCCCTTATACATCGACCATTGTGCTGTTAGTGCGAAAAGGAAATCCAAAGCAGATTCACGACTGGGATGACTTAACGCGAAAAGGTGTGGATGTCATTACACCGGACCCGAAAAGCAGCGGAGGTGCCTGCTGGAACTTCTTAGCAGCTCTTGGTTACGCAAAGACTAAATGGAGCGATGAGAACAAGCAGAAAGAATTTATGAGGCGTTTGTATCACAATGTATCAGTTATGGATTCCGGTGCCAGAGGTGCGACAACAACGTTTGTGGAAAATGGTAAAGGCGATGTGCTGATTGCATGGGAAAATGAAGCGATTGCAACCATGAAATCCTACGGCGGTAAGTATGAAATTGTAAATCCGTCTGTCAGTATTTTAGCACAGCCAAGTGTTGCGATTGTGGATGATAATGCAAAAGCAAATGGCTCAGAAGAAGTGAGTAAACGGTATTTGGATTTTCTTTATACGAAACAGGCACAGCGGTTAATTGGAAAAAGCGGATACCGCCCAACCGACAAGGAAATTTTGCAGGAATTTGGAAATGAGTTTGATTTGTCTATAAAATTATGGACGATTGACGATTTTGGCGGCTGGGAGAAAGCATATCAGAAATGTTTTGATGATGATGCCATGTTTGATGAGATTTATAACTATTAGAAGAGGAGTTTTTCGGATGAGGAATACAGTCAGACAAAAGAGAGTAAAAAAAGCAAGAGTGATTCCCGGATTTCGCTGCACATTTGGAATTGTTGTGTTAATGCTTTCCCTGATTGTGCTGATTCCGCTGGCTTCAGTGCTTGTGTATTCCTTGAACATTTCGCCGGGAGAGTTTTTCTCTCTTCTTTGGAAATCAAATGTAAGAAATGCTTTTTTAACAAGTATTGGCTGTTCGCTTGTGGCGGCAGGAATCAATACGGTGTTCGGCGTTATCGTGGCATGGACTTTAGTAAAATATGATTTTCCGGGCAAGCGGATTGTGGACGGACTGATTGAACTTCCCTTTGCACTGCCGACAGCCGTAGCCGGAATTACACTTTCCAAATTATATTCGGAAACCGGATTTTTTGGAAAAATGTTAGCAGGTATTGGAATTAAGGTGACTTATACGAAAACCGGATTGGTTATCGCACTTGTGTTTGTCGGACTTCCTTTTGTAATCCGGGCGGTTCAGCCGGTCCTTGAAAAACTGGATGGACAGTATGAAGAGGCGGCTTATATGTTAGGTGCAAGCCCATCGAAAACATTCAGACGTGTGATTTTACCGGAATTAAGACCTGCGATTTTAACCGGATTTGGTCTGGCACTTGCCAGAGGAATTGGTGAATACGGCAGTGTCATTTACATATCGGGCAACAGTGCAAAAGAAAAGACACAGGTTGTTTCCTATGTAATTATGCAGAAATTAAGTTACATTGATTATGAGAGTGCGACGGCAATTGCCCTTGTGATGTTAGTGCTGTCATTCGTGTTATTATTGTTTGTCAATATTGTACAGGCACGGCAGGCGGCAAGAACAAATCTGTTATGAGGAGGAAAAAAGGATGGAACGACGAAAGAAAATAACAAAAATTATTTTAATCACGATTACCCTTTTATTTCTTCTGCTCATGCTTGCGGCACCACTTCTTTCGGTTCTTGTCAATTCGCTGAAAGAAGGAATCGGATTTTATGTGCAGGCAATTTCAACACCGTATGTGGTAAGTGCTTTGCTTGTTACTTTGTTAGCGACGGTGATTGCGGTTGTCGTAAATACCTTTTTTGGAATTTGTGCGGCATGGCTCTTGACGAAGTTTTCGTTCCGGGGCAAACAGATTTTAGCTACACTGATTGATATACCATTTTCCATTTCTCCGGTTATTGTAGGTCTTTCCTATTTGATGACATTTGGAAGACTGGGATGGTTTTATCCGGCGATTCGGGCGTTTAACCAGTTCTTTGGTACGAATATCCGAATTACATTTGCAATACCGGGTGTTGTGCTCGCAACCATTTTTGTTACCTTCCCGTTTGTATCGAGAGAGATTCTTTCGGTGCTGAATGCACAGGGCAAAGATGAGGAAGAAGCGGCGGCTCTGATGGGCGCCAAAGGTTTTACGATTTTTCGTAAAATTACACTTCCACAGATGAAATGGGGACTGATTTATGGTATCATTTTATGTGCGGCGAGAGCACTTGGTGAGTTTGGCGCGGTAAACGCGTTGTCGAAAACGAGGGGCGAAACCTTTACCCTTCCGCTTGAAATCGATGCGTTATATATGTCGGGAACCGACACATCCGTAACAGCATCGTTTGCGGTATCGTCACTGCTAGTGATTATCGCAATCGTCATATTGTTTGTGAGAAATGTATTAGAACACCGAGATGGTAAGGAGAAAAAAGTATGTATGTAGAAATGAAAAACATTGTAAAAAAATATGGTGATTTTCTTGCTTCTGACCATGTAAGTCTTGGTGTGGAAAAAGGAAAGTTAGTTGCCCTGTTAGGACCGTCCGGCAGCGGAAAGACAACTTTACTGCGGATGATTGCAGGACTTGAGAATCCGAATGAAGGAGATATTTACATTGATGGCAAGCGGGTGAATGATGTACCGGCTGCCAAGCGTGGGATTGGTTTTGTCTTTCAGAATTATGCGCTGTTCCGTTATATGACGGTATACGATAATGTGGCATTTGGACTGGTGCTTCAGAAGATGCCGAAAAAGCAGATTAAGGAACGGGTTACGGAATTGTTGGCGATGACCGGTTTGTCAGGGATGGAAAAACGATATCCGAATCAGTTGTCCGGCGGGCAGAGACAAAGAGTTGCTTTTGCTAGAGCGTTAGCACCAAATCCAAGAGTTCTCTTACTCGATGAGCCGTTTGCTGCGATTGATGCGAAAGTGCGTACCGAACTTCGCTCATGGTTGAAAGAGATGGTTGTAAAACTTGGTATTACAAGTATTTTTGTCACCCATGACCAAGAGGAAGCGGTCGAGGTTGCAGACGAAATCATTATTACCAATCACGGAACGATTGAGCAGATGGGAACGCCGGTTGAAATTTATAAAAGTCCGGCAACACCGTTTGTAGCAAGATTTATCGGCAGGTCTTCGGTTGTTGAGGATTATGATAAATTGAAAGGTTTCGAGCGGATTGAACATGCCAATCAGGCGGTCATTCGTCCGGAATTTGTGAAAATCTCAAAGAGTGGAAAACTGGACCAATATATCAGTGCCGCTGAAACCGGTGTGGTAACGGATGTCGTGTTCCGAGGAAACCGAATGGATGTTACAGTGGACATCAATGGTATTTTGGTTGTTGGAGAACGTTCTTTGGAAAAAGATTTTGTTTCGGTTGGCGAGACGGTTCATGTATTGATTTACCGATTATATATCTTTGATTCGAAGCAGACTTATTTGATGGAAAATAAAGAGATGCAGGAAAGAGAAGATGTATTTTACATTTAACGGGGAGGATACACCATGCAGATTGAGAACAAAAAGATATTGCATACGGACATTCTTATCATTGGCGGCGGAACGGCAGGGTGCTATGCGGCACTTACGATTCGTGAACAGTCCGATTATTCGATTGTCATTGCGGAAAAAGCAAATATCAAACGAAGCGGCTGTCTGGCGGCCGGCGTTAATGCCATTAATGCTTACATTGTGGATGGAAGAAAGCCGGAAGATTATGTGGAGTACGCAAAAAAAGATGCGGACGGCATTGTAAGAGAAGATTTGCTGATGACGATGTCCGAAGGATTAAACCGTGTGACACATAAAATGGAAAACTTAGGACTTGTTATTTTAAAAGATGAAAATGGAAACTATGTTGCCAGAGGAAACCGCAACATAAAAATAAATGGAGAAAATATGAAGCCGCTTTTGGCAAAGGCGGTAGAAAAATTAGAGGATGTCACAATTTTAAACCGGATTAACATTACCGATTACATTGTGGAGGAGAATGAAATCAAAGGAGCTTTCGGCTTTTCGATTGAAGAAGGTACCGCCTATGAGATAAGGGCAAAGAAGGTGCTCTGTGCGACCGGCGGTGCGGCAGGTTTGTACCGGCCGAATAATCCGGGATTTTCCCGCCACAAAATGTGGTATCCGCCGTTTAATACCGGAGCCGGTTATGCGATGGGGATTCGTGCCGGAGCAGAAATGACAACATTTGAAATGCGTTTTATCGCACTTCGCTGTAAAGATACAATTGCACCGACCGGAACGATTGCTCAGGGCGTTGGTGCGAAGCAGGTGAATGCCAAAGGAGAAGTATACGAAGATAAATACGGTCTGACAACATCGGAGCGTGTCTACGGCACGGTGATGGAAAATTTAGAGGGGCGCGGACCGTGTTATCTGAGAACAGAGGGCATTACCGCAGAGCAGGATGAGTCGCTGAAAAAAGCGTACTTAAACATGGCACCAAGCCAGACACTCAAATGGCTTGAATCGGGTAAAAATCCGAGTGAGCAGAATGTCGAAATCGAGGGCACTGAGCCTTATATCGTCGGTGGCCATACAGCGAGCGGCTACTGGGTTGATACCGACAGAGAGACTACGATTCATGGTTTGTTTGCCGCAGGAGATGTGGCAGGCGGATGTCCGCAGAAATATGTGACCGGTGCGATGGTTGAAGGTGAAATCGCAGCCAAGAAAATAGTTTCTCAATTGAATGAGGAAAGAGATAAAGAAATGACAGCTGATGAGAACACGGAGAAAAAAGTTCTCGATGCAAAGATTACGGAGTACAACCGCTACTTATCAAATGAAGGCAGTATGTATGAGACGGAAGCACTGGAAGAGGCAATGCAGAAAGTAATGGATGAGTATGCCGGAGGTATTTCCACGCATTATCAATTCAATGAAAAACAGCTTGCGCTTGCGAAAGAAAAGATTGAAAAGATAGAAAAACTTGCTGAAAATGTAAACGCTGGTGATATGCATGAGTTGATGTTTGTGTATGAATTGAAAGAACGTCTTACCGTGTGCAAATCGGTAATTGCTCATCTTTTTGCAAGAAAAGAGACAAGATGGCACAGTTTTGATGAAAATTTAGATTATCCTAAAAAGAGCGGTGACTGGTTAAAGTATGTTAATTCCAAAATGGAAGATGGCAAAATCACCGTATTTACCCGTAAATTAGTTGGAAGGGAGGAGCATTATGAGCATCACGATGAATCAGGCGCTCTGTAAAGGCTGTAAAGCCTGCGAGCAGGTATGTCCGGGAAGCCTTATTAAAATGAATGAGGCAGGGAAAGCCTATATCAAGTACCCGAAGGACTGCTGGGGATGTTCCTCTTGTGTGAAAGAATGTCACTTCGGTGCGATTTCCCTCTACTTAGGAGCCGATATCGGCGGTATGGGAAGCAAAATGACAGTCGACAAAAAAGGAGACAAGCTGTACTGGCAGATACACAGACAGGATGGCGAAACCGAGCAGATTGTTCTAAATACGAAAGAGTCCAACAAATATTAACGAGGAGAGAAGAAAGGAAGGAAAACGATATGAGTGAATTATCACATCTGGATGAACTGGAGGCAGAGGCAATTTATATCATTCGCGAAGTTGCGGCGGAATGTGAAAAACCGGTTATGCTGTATTCGATTGGAAAAGACAGTTCGGTTATGTTACACCTGGCAATGAAAGCTTTTTATCCGGAGAAACCGCCATTTCCGTTTTTGCACGTAAACACGACATGGAAATTTAAAGAAATGATTGAGTTCCGTGACAGAAGAGCGAAAGAACTTGGCATTGAAATGATTGAATATATCAATGAGGAAGGAGTAAAGCAGGGCATTAATCCATTTGATCATGGTTCTGCTTACACCGATATCATGAAGACACAGGCATTGAAACAGGCGCTTGATAAATATGGTTTTACCGCAGCATTTGGCGGCGGACGAAGAGATGAAGAAAAGTCCCGTGCGAAAGAGAGAATCTTTTCTTTTAGAAATGAGCATCATGCCTGGGATCCGAAAAACCAGCGTCCGGAGATGTGGAAATTATATAATTCCCAGATTCAGAAACATCAGGAAGTGAGAGTGTTCCCACTTTCCAACTGGACAGAGACGGATATCTGGCAGTACATAAGACGGGAAAAAATTGAGATTCCTTCTTTGTATTTTGCAAAAGTCCGCCCGGTTGTTTACCGCGATGGCAACATTATTATGGTGGATGATGACCGCATGAAATTACGTCCGGGTGAAAAAATTGAGCATAAGAGTGTACGTTTCCGTACATTGGGATGCTATCCTCTGACCGGAGGATGCGAGTCGACAGCGACTACTTTGGATGAAATTATTGATGAGACACTTAGTGCCGTATCGTCAGAGAGAACGACACGAGTAATAGATAATGAGGCGGCAGGAAGTATGGAAAGAAGAAAGAGAGAGGGGTATTTCTAAGATGAGCGGATTATTAAAATTTATTACATGCGGAAGCGTGGACGACGGAAAATCAACCTTGATTGGGCATATCCTGTATGATTCAAAACTTCTTTATGCCGATCAGGAAAAAGCGCTGGAACTTGACAGTAAAGTCGGAAGCCGCGGCGGTGCGATTGATTATTCGCTCTTGCTTGACGGATTGATGGCAGAGAGAGAGCAGGGAATTACGATTGACGTGGCATACCGCTATTTTACGACAGACAAAAGAAGTTTTATTGTGGCAGATACGCCGGGGCATGAAGAGTATACAAGAAACATGGCTGTAGGTGCTTCCTTTGCTGATTTGGCAGTTATTTTGATTGATGCCACACAGGGTGTTTTGATTCAGACAAGACGACATGCAAGGATCTGTGCGTTGATGGGAATTAATTCGTTTGTATTTGCTGTTAATAAAATGGATTTGGTTGATTACAGCAAAGAGCGCTTTGATGAAATTGAAAAACAGATTCAAGAACTTGCCGGTGAACTGAATCTTCAGACAATTCAGATTATTCCGGTTTCCGCAACGGAAGGAGATAATGTAACAAAGAAATCCGATGCGATTGACTGGTATGAAGGACCGACTCTTCTTTCTTATTTGGAAGATGTGGATGTGGCAGAGGATTCTCATGAAAAAGGATTTTATATGCCGGTACAGCGTGTGTGCCGTCCGGACCATACCTTCCGTGGTTTTCAGGGACAGGTAGAAAATGGAAATATCCATGTGGGAGACGAGCTGACAACGCTGCCAAGCAATGAAAAGGCAAGAGTAAAAAGTATTTATGTTGGTGATAAGGATAGTAAAGAGGCGAAAAAAGGCCAGCCGGTTACGATTCAGTTAGACAGGGAAGTGGATGTTTCCCGCGGCTGCGTACTTACGGTAGACTCCGGTGTGAAAACGGCATCGACTCTGACTGCCACGATTTTGTGGATGGACGATGACGAATTGTTCCGTGGCAAAAACTTCTTCTTTAAACTCGGAACGAAAACGATTCCTTGCTCCGTGACAGAAATTTCTTATGCGGTAGATGTTAATACCGGTGAGAAAAAGGATGTAAAAAATCTTGCCAAAAATGAGATTGCAAGCTGCAAAATTTCACTGGCAGACCGCATTGTCATCGATGAATTTAAGAATCATAAAACGATGGGTGAATTCATTTTGATTGACCGTGTGACGAATATGACTTCTGCCTGCGGTGTCGTGGAAGAAGTGCATGAGAAAGAGCACAGTGTATACGAAGGCCGTGTGGACCGAACTGTTCGTGCAGCAACCAATGGACAGAAGGCAATTACGGTTGAGTTTGTAAAAGATGACAAAAAGATAAACCGTGCGTTTGTGGAAGACGTCGAGAAAATTCTGAATCTGGACGGCAGACATACATATTTGTATGCCCCTGGAAAAAATGATGATATTGACTGTGTGATTAAACATTTACATCGTGCTGGTATTGTTGTATTATTGTTAGTTGATAAAAAGCAGGCAGATACCATTCAGAATAAGAGTGAATCGTACTTAAGTAATTGGCTTGACGAGGGCACAGATGCGAAGTGGGCAGCGGATTATATCCGTGAGCAGTCCGTCTTTTCGGGTAATGAAGCAAAACGCGGTGATTACATTTAGAGGAGGACGCCATGAGATTTAATACAGCACTACTGCATCAGGTAGAAAAAGGGGATAAGGAGACCGGTGCTACACTGACTCCGATTTATCATTCCAGTGCTTTTTACCAGTCTTCGGCAGAACAGCATGAAAAGTTGTTTCATAATAAAGCAAACGGATTTTCTTATACGAGAATTAATAATCCGACGATTTTGGCTTTTGAAAATGAAATGACAGCATTGGAAGGTGGAATTGCATCGGTTGCCTGTGCATCCGGTATGGCAGCGATTACGAATGCGCTGTTAAATGTTGTCCGTGCGGGCGAGGAAATTTTAGCGAGTACAAGTTTGTACGGCGGATCCATTGATGTGTTTCATGATTTTGAGGCATTTGGCATTAAAACAGTATTTGTGGATATTCACGATGAGCAGGCGGTAGAAGCCGCTATCAATGAAAAGACCCGCGTGATTTTCGCAGAAACGATTGGTAATCCAAAACTTGATGTTGTGGATATTGAGAAGTTAGCAGAGACAGCACACAAACATAATCTGCCACTTGTGATGGATAACACGGTAGCAACGGCATATTTAGTACGCCCGATTGAAAAAGGAGCGGACATTGTAGTCAATTCGACCTCGAAATACATCAATGCCAACAGTGACGCCATCAGTGGTGTGATTACCGACAGCGGTGCTTTTCGCTGGGACAAGGAGAAATATCCGGGCATGGCAGAGTATGCGAAGTTTGGCAAATTTGCTTTCACGGCGAAACTGCGAAACGGTCTGTTCCGTAATACGGGAGCCTGTTTGTCTCCACAGACAGCGTTTTATAATCTCTTAGGTATGGAAACTCTGGGTCTGCGCATGGAGCGGGCCTGCGATAATGCGAAAAAACTGGCTGAATTTTTAAACACGTATCCGGACGTAACAGTAAATTATCCGGGACTTAGTGACAGTTTATGGCATGCACAGGCAGAGAAAGTTCTGCAAAATGGATATGGAGCAATTCTTACAATTCGAGTTGGCTCCAAAGAGCGTGCGTTTGATTTGATTAACACATTGACAATACCGAAAATTGTGTCGAATATTGGCGATACAAAAACTTTAATCATTCATCCGGAATCGACGCTGAATGCACACAGTACACAAAAAGAAAAAGAAGAAGCGGGCGTTTTTGATGATTTGATTCGCATTAGTGTTGGAATTGAAGATGTGGAAGATTTAATCGAAGATTTTAAGCACGCACTCAAGTAGAAAGAGCAGGAGGATAAGAAAATGGCAGTAGACTACAGTACACTGAAAAAGGGCGGATTTATGCGCCAGAAACAAAAAAATTGTTTTTCTCTTCGATTGGCAGTCGTAGGAGGAAACTTAACCGCAGAGAATTTGAAAACAATTGCGGAAGTAGCAGACAAATATGGAGATGGACATGTTCACCTGACTTCCCGTCAGAGCGTGGAAATTCCATTTATCAAATTAGATGATATTGATGCCGTAAAAGAAGATTTGGCAAAGGGCGGCTGTAAGCCGGGTGTGTGCGGACCACGTGTTCGTACGATTACTTCCTGTCAGGGAAATCAGATTTGTCCAAGCGGCAACATTGACACATATGATATTGCAAAAAAACTGGATGAGAGATATTTCGCCAGAGAACTTCCTCATAAGTTTAAATTCGGTGTAACCGGATGCCAGAACAACTGCTTAAAAGCAGAGGAAAATGATGTTGGTATCAAGGGCGCAACGAAAGTGCAGTGGAAAGAAGATGCCTGCATTTCCTGCGGTGTCTGTGTTAAGGTATGCCGTACCGGTGCGATTACTCTTGAGGATAATAAAATTAAAGTGGATGAGAGTAAATGTAATTACTGTGGACGCTGTGTGAAAGCCTGTCCGACGGATGCATGGGATGCAAAAAGCGGTTATCTCGTATCGTTTGGCGGATTGTTTGGTAACCGAATTTACAAGGGCGAGGAAATTTTGCCGGTGATTGAATCTGAGGAAGATTTGTTCCGTGTAACGGACGCAGCAATTCAGTTTTTTGATGATAACGCAAATCCAAGCGAACGTTTCCGATTCACAATCGAGAGAGTTGGCGAAGATAAATTTATAGAAAAGATGAAGGAGGCATATCATGGCTGAGTTTGAAGTAGATGAAAGAGTAGATATTACGGATGTTGTCTGCCCGATGACATTTGTAAAGGCAAAAGTGGCAATGGAAGAGTTGGAAATCGGACAGGTGTTAGCGGTTACGATGAATGATGGAGAACCGGTTCAGAATGTGCCAAGAAGTTTTAAGGAAGAAGGACAGCAGGTTCTGAAATTGATTGACAATGAAAATGGCACCTATGATTTGATTGTTAAAAAGGTAGAAGAATAGGAGGCAGGACATGGCAAAGCGAGTGAATGCAGAAGAGTTTGAAGCCGAAGTTCTTAAGGCGTCTCTTCCGGTTATTGTTGAATTTTATTCGGATAGCTGTATTCCATGTAAACAATTATCGCCGGTTTTAGGCGGAATTGAAGATGACTATGAGGATAAACTTATCGTCGTCAAAGTAAATGTGAATTTTGATGCCGAACTGGCACAAAAATATGAAGTAGCAGCTTCCCCAACCCTTTTGTTTTTCAAAGAGGGAAAAGAAGTAAACCGAATCCGAGGTCTTGTAAAGCGGAAAGAGTTAGAAGAAGCTGTAGAGGAAGTTTTATAAAGGAGGATATGAAAATGGTAGTAACCGTAGCTGGAGAAAAGAAAACATACGATGAGGGTTTGACAATTGCAAAACTCATTGAGGTTGAGAAAGTGGAAAACCCGGATTATGTAACCGTAACAGTAAACGATGAATTTGTGGAAAGCACAGATTTTGCCACAACGGCACTCAAAGAAAATGATGTCGTAGAATTTCTTTATTTCATGGGAGGAGGCGCAAATTAATGGCGTTTACAAATGAGCAGATGGAGCGCTATTCGCGGCATATTATTTTGCAGGAAGTAGGCGTGAAAGGACAGAAAAAGCTGTTAAACGGCAAAGTCCTTATTATCGGAGCCGGTGGACTTGGTGCTCCGGCAGCAATGTATCTGGCAGCAGCCGGTGTTGGAACCATTGGTATTGTCGATGCGGATGAGGTAGATTTGTCGAACTTGCAGCGTCAGATTATTCATGGCACGGCAGATGTAGGCAAAGCAAAAGTAAAATCGGCAAAAGAGACGATGAATGCGATGAACAGTGATGTGGTAGTAAATACATACCGCGAGTTTGTAACATCGGAAAATATTATGGATTTGATTGCGGATTATGATTTTATCATTGATGGTACAGATAACTTCCCGGCGAAATTTTTGATTAACGATGCCTGCGTAATGGCAAAGAAACCATTTTCCCATGCAGGAATCATCCGCTTTAAGGGTCAGCTTATGACCTATGTTCCGGGAGAAGGACCATGCTACCGCTGTGTCTTCAAGGATCCGCCTCCGAAGGATGCTGTTCCGACCTGTAAACAGGCTGGTGTTATCGGTGCAATGGGCGGTGTTATCGGAAGTCTGCAGGCAATGGAAGCAATTAAGTATCTGATTGGTGTTGGCGATTTGCTGACCGGAAAACTTTTGACTTATGATGCCCTTAAGATGGAATTTCACACGATTAAACTGCCAAAGGCAAATGGCACCTGCGCAGTCTGCGGTGATCATCCGACAATTACGGAGTTAATTGATTACGAGCAGGTAGAGTGTGACGGAAAGTAGGCGGAAAGGAAGAAAAGGATATGTTATTTTTGACAAAAAGTGATTATGAGAAAATGTTAGCTCACTGCAAAGAGGGTCTTCCGAATGAAGCCTGTGGTTTGATTGGTGGTGTTGTGGAAGGGGAAAAACAGTATGTGAAAAAGGTTTATCTCCTGACAAACATGGATGAGAGCAACGAGCATTTTTCCATGGATCCGAAAGAGCAGCTTGCGGCAGTCAAAGATATGCGTAAAAATGGCTATGTGCCGCTTGGCAATTTCCATTCTCATCCGGAGTCTCCATCGAGACCATCGGAGGAGGACAAACGGCTTGCCTATGATTCCAAGGCAAATTATCTGATTTTATCGTTGATGGAAGCAGACAATCCGGTATTGAATGCATTCCGTGTCGATGAGGAAAAACAGGTGACAAAAGAGGAATTAGTAATTTCGTAATAAAAAGGAAAGAAGGTAGCGTCTGCCTTCTTTCTTCTATATCGAGGAGGTCGAAATGGCATTTTTCCCATTTATGATTCAGATGCAGGATAAGTTATGTGTTATCGGCGGCGGTGGCAAAGTGGCATACCGAAAAGTTTCTATGATGCTGTCGTTTGGGGCACGTGTTACGGTGATTGCACCAAAAATTTGCGATGAATTGCAAAAAATTGAATCGAAACAAGATGCCCTTTTATTGGTTCAAAGACCATTTGAGGATGGTGATATCGAAGGAGCCGATGTGGTGATTATGGCGACGAATGACAGTGAAGTCAATTCCCATATCGCTGCCATTTGCAAGGACAAACGGATTCTTGTCAATGTGGTGGATGTCAAAAAAGACTGCGGTTTTTATTTTCCGGCAATTATAAAGCAGGAGGATGTCGTAGTTTCGGTTTCGACCGGTGGCAGTGCTCCGGCGTTAGCTTCTCAGATAAAAAAGAGTATTAAGAGCCATCTGCCGGATAACTGCGGAGATATGGCAAAGACGCTTCTTGAAAAAAGAAATGAGGTTTTGAAAACAGAGCCGGAGGAAGAAAAACGGAAAGAGATTATGTTGGACATGGTAAAAAAAGAGTGGAAAAAATCAGTCATTCGGATTGGTACAAGAAAAAGTGAATTGGCAAAAATTCAGACCGGACTGGTTGTTTCAAAATTGCAGAAGGCATTTCCGGAGTACGAATATGAGATTGTGTATATGACGACCAGGGGCGACAAGGAAAAGGATTCGCCGATTCCTTCCTTTGGCGGAAAAGCCGTGTTTGTCGAAGAATTTGAACAGGCACTTTTAGACGATACAATTGATTTGGCAGTGCACAGTGCAAAAGATATGCCAAACCCGTGTAAAGACGGACTTACGGTTGCCGGTGTTTTGGAGCGTGCCTGTGTGCAGGATGTACTCATTTACAAAAAGGAAACTTCCTTTACAAAGGATTCTGTTTTTACCATTGGAACAGGGAGTCTGCGCAGACAGTGCCAGATTAAAAAGATGTATCCGAATGCCGTCTGCAAAAGTCTTCGAGGAAATATCGGCACAAGGCTCAATAAACTGCGGGCAGGCGAGTACGATGCGATTGTGTTGGCTGCTGCCGGAATTAGGCGGCAGGGTATTGATAACGATTCAGATTTTGTTTACGAGTATCTTTCTGTAAAGGAGATGCTTCCGGCGGCAGGTCAGGCAGTGATTGCGATGGAGACAAAAAAAGGAACGCTTGCTAATGAACTTGCCGAAAAAATTTCGGATGTTCATACAGCAGAGTGTCTGCGGACAGAGCGCGCGGTCCTCACGAAATTAAATGCCGGATGCCATGAGCCAATTGGTGTTTTGTGTACCCTCGATGGACATAGGATGAACCTTTCTCTGATGGAAGAAAAAGAGGGAGAAGTAATCCGGCGGTCGGTGCAGGGGGACAGAGGAGATTGGCAAAATCTTGTAGAAAAATTGTGTCAGGAGAGGAAATCATAGTATGGTTTATTTAATCGGAGCGGGTCCCGGAAATCCGGAGTTAATTACGGTAAAAGGACTTCGTCTGCTGCAAAAATGCGATGCGGTCATATATGACAGGCTTTTGTCGGAGGAACTGCTTTCTGTGGTTTCTGAAAACTGCCACAAAATATATGTGGGAAAGAAACCGATGAGCCACGCAAAGAAGCAGGAAGAGATTAATGAAATACTGATTCAGACGGCAAAACAATATAAAAATGTCGTCCGTTTAAAGGGCGGTGACCCATTTGTTTTTGGGCGTGGCGGCGAGGAAGTTTTAGCACTGCAGAAAGAGAAAATCCCATTTGCTTTGGTGCCGGGGGTGACAAGTGCGGTGGCGGTGAGTGAGCTTGCCGGAATTCCTTTGACACACCGCAAGGAAAGCCGCAGTTTTCATGTATTTACCGGTCACACAAAAGAGGGGGCAGAGCAATCCTTTTCTCATATTACGAAACAGGATGGCACGAGTGTATTTTTGATGAGTGTCGCAAATATCCGTACGATTGCAGACCGGCTGATGGAACAGGGACAGGATGCATCTACACCTGTTGCGGTGATTTCCCACGGAACGATGCCGGATGAGAAACGTGTCTATGGAACACTTTTTGATATTGCGGATAAAGTAATTGAAAATAAAATTACTTCCCCAGCGGTTTTTGTTGTGGGACAGACGGCAAAATATCATTTTGTCAGTGAGGATTTTGGTGCGCTTGCCGGGAAAAAAATCGGTACAACAGCAACGCAGAAACTGCATAATAAACTGCGTGAGATGATGGAAGATAAAGGGGCTTTTGTTTTTCCTCTTTGTGAAATGAAAGTTGTCCGTACGGATGGCACAGAGAAACTTTTGGATGAATTATCTCAGGTAAAAAAATATGACTGGATTGTTTTCACAAGCCAGAATGCGGTTCATTTATTTTTTGCTGAGGCAGATAAGAAACAAATTGACAGACGGAAGTTTGCGAAGATTCGTTTTGCTGTCGTTGGCAGCGGAACGAAAAAGGCACTGGAAACGTATGGATTTTATGCAGATTATATGCCAAAACAGTTTACGACAGAGGCTCTTGCCAAAGGGCTTACAGATGTCGTGAAACCGGGAGAACATCTGCTTCTTCCGAGGGCTTTGCAGGCAAGTGAAGAACTTGTTTTAGAACTGCAAAAGAAGCCTGTTACGATTACGGAAATCCCTTTTTATGATGTCGAGGGGACCTTTTTGGGGGATTTGTCCATGTGGAAGAATATGGACGTGGCTGCATTTTTCAGCGCATCCGGCGTTGAGGCGTTTGTTTCCCGAATGGGTAAGGACAAGATAGGAGAATGGGAGCGTGACCGCAAAAAAGAGCATGTTGCGGTTGCGGCGATTGGTGAAGTGACGAAAAAAAGACTGCAGGCGTATGGAATCGATGTGGATGTGGTTCCAGAGCAATGCGATTTAGAACATTTAGGCAGAGCGCTTGAGCAGTTTTATCAATAGAGAAAGGAAGTAAGGCTATGACACAGTCGGAACAGTTATTTGAAAAATCCGAACACTTTCTGCCCGGTGGTGTAAATTCGCCGGTTCGTGCATTCCGCAATGTGGGCGGGACGCCGGTATTTGTAAAAAGTGGAAAAGGTTCTCATATTTTGGATGAGGATGGGAATGATTATATTGATTATGTTTGTTCGTATGGTCCGGGAATTTTGGGACATGCATATCCGGCTGTGATTGAAGCGGTGAAACAGGCATGTGAACAGGGACTTACCTTTGGGGCACCGACGAAAAAAGAATACGAAATTGCCTCGTTAATTCATGACATGATGCCATCGATGGAAATGATGCGTATGGTAAATTCCGGAACGGAAGCGGTGATGAGCGCCATCCGTGTGGCGAGAGGATATACCGGCAAAGATTACATTGTAAAATTTAAGGGTTGTTATCATGGTCACTCAGACGGACTTTTGGTAAAGGCAGGTTCTGCGGCACTTTTGCAGGCTGTGCCGGACAGTGCCGGTGTGCCAAAGGGTTATACAGAGACAACATTGATTGCTGAGTATAATAAACCGGAATCGGTAAAAGCATTGTTTGAAAAATATGGTGATAACATTGCGGCGGTTATTGTGGAGCCGGTGGCAGCCAATATGGGTGTGGTTTGTCCGGAAGAAGGTTTTCTGCCTTTTTTACGGGAGATTACAAAAAAGTATCAATCTCTTTTGATTTTCGATGAGGTCATTACAGGCTTTCGTCTGGCAAAAGGAGGTGCGCAGGAGTATTACGGCGTGACACCGGATTTGACGACACTTGGAAAAATCATTGGCGGCGGTATGCCGGTAGGCGCATATGGAGGCAGAAAAGAAATTATGTCGTGCGTTGCACCGCTTGGTGAAGTGTATCAGGCAGGAACGCTTTCGGGAAATCCGATTGCAATGACTGCAGGAATTGAGACACTGAAAATTTTGCGTGATTCGGATACGATTTATGAAACCATTGAGAAAAAGGCAGAAAAACTGGCAGCAGTGATGCGTGAAACATTTGGAGGAACGGTCTGTGTAAATCAGGTTGGCTCTCTTATGAGTTTGTTTTTTACCGGTGAAAAAGTGGTTGATTATGATACGGTGCAGACCTCGGATACAAATCGCTATTCGGCTTATTTTAAGGCGATGCTGAAAGAGGGCATTTATTTGGCACCGTCTCAGTTTGAGGCCATGTTTGTGTCAGCGGCACATACGGATAAGGATATCGAAAAGACATGTGAGCAGATTAGAAAGTTTGCCAATCAGAAGTAGATTAGGAGGGATACGATGGCAGAACAGGTAAAAGATTTGGTAATTATAGGAAGCGGACCGGCGGGCTTGTCAGCGGCCGTTTATGCAAAACGTGCAATGTTAGATGTTGTTGTCATTGAGAAGGCAGGATTTAGCGGCGGACAGATTGTGACGACGGAACGCGTGGACAATTATCTGGGACTTTACGGAGAATCCGGATATTCGCTGGCAATGAAATTCAGAGAACATGCGGATGCACTTTCTGTTCCGTTTATAGACGCAGAAGTGAGTTCCGTGGAAAATGAATCCGAATATAAAAAAGTGCATTTAGAAGACGGTGAAACCATCTGCACAAAAAACGTGTTAGTGGCAACCGGTGCAGGGCATAAAAAACTTTCTGTAAAAGGAGAAGAAGAATTGACCGGTGCAGGCGTTTCGTACTGTGCAACCTGCGATGGTGCATTTTTTAAGAATAAAACGACGGCGGTTGTCGGCGGTGGTGATGTGGCGTTAGAGGATGCGTTGTATCTGGCAAATCTTTGTGAAAAAGTGTATTTGATTCACCGCAGAGAAGGTCTTCGCGCGGCTAAGGAACTTTCCGAGAAAGTGATGGCAGCGGAAAATATCGAATTTCTTCCTTATTATGAAGTGAAAGAAATTGCCGGAGACGGTATGGTACAGAAAGTGATTCTTGCACAAAACCAGACCGGGGAGGAAAAAGAAATTGAGTTATCCGGTATTTTCATTGCTGTTGGCATGGAGCCGCAGACAGCATTTGTGAAGGATGTAGTTGAGAGAAACGATGCCGGCTATATTTGTGCCGGGGAGGACTGCCGGACGAATGTGCCGGGAATTTATGTGGCAGGCGATGTGAGAACCAAACCGCTTCGTCAGGTTATTACAGCGGTTTCCGATGGTGCCGTGGCAATTGCTTCTTTGGAGCAGGATAGAAATTAGGAAAGAGGGGTTGTTATGTATATTACGAGAAAGGGTCAGTATGCATTATTTTTTCTGATTGACCTTGCACTGCATGATGGCAGTACGGTGACGGTCAAACAGGTGGCTAAGGAATACGATTTGTCAGAGAAATATATGGAACAGGTGGCTTCTAAACTGCGTCACGCCGGGATTGTGCGCGTGATTCGCGGCAGCAAGGGCGGCTATTATCTTCCGGAAGAAACCAGACGATGTACCGCTAAAGATGTGGTCGGTGCCATTGAGGGACAGCGAAATGCCGTGGATTTGGATGGCTACAGAGAAAGTGAAAACAACCGCACGATGAATGCACTGGTTCGCGATTTGGGTCAGGAAGTGGATAATGCTGTAGATGATGTACTCGAGAGAGTTACACTCGCTGAATTGGTGCGGCAGTATCATGAGAGGGAAACGTTTTCCTACATTATTTAATGGAGAGTTTTTTTCAGGGCTTCACAGTCGGCAGGGAAAAGTTTGAGTGTCATGCGCCGCTCCCGCTGATATGTGCGTAGGGGTATCGATATGCACAATACGCATATCAGATACCCACGCACATATAACGCACTCCACTCAAAACTTTTCCCTGCCGATTGTGGCGTGCTGAAAAAAAGGCGCATCCTTTTAGATAATGTAGGAAAACTTTTACTATAGACTGATTGTGGGGGATGGTTGGTTGTTTTGTTGGTTTTGTTTGCAAAGTACGCAGGAAAAATTTGGATGGAATGCGTATACACTCGCGGGTATGAGATATGCGTTTTTGGCATATCGATACCCTTGCGTGTGTATCAGCGGGAGCGGCGCATGACATCCAAACTTTTCCTGCGTACTTTGATTATTCAAAACGCAACAATAACAACTTATCTCTTGTAGCAAAAGAAGAAAGATGTTATAATAGTATAGCATAATATTTATAAATTATAGTTTTAATTTATCAAAAGGGGGAATTTCTTGTGAATCAAAAAAAAGGTGCACGTCTTGCGTTGAAATTAAGTCTGACGGTGGTTATTCCGATTTTTCTGATAACGATTGCCGGAATTTTGTTGAGTGCATATAAACAAAGTGATTTATCTGAAGATTTAGTAAAACGAGAGATAAGCGGTATTGCCAGAAGTTTACGACAGACATATTTGGCAACTGAGGGGAATGAAAAGTTTGTCATGAAGGGGGATAATCTCTATAAGGGCAATACGATGTTGAGTGGAAATTATAAACTGGTTGACCAGCTTAAAGATGAACAGGATGTTGAAGTATCATTGTTTTTTGGTGATGTCAGAGAAGTGACAACATTAAAAGATGAATCCGGAAAACGTGAAATCAATACAAAAATGTCATCCGAGGTTTATGATACCTTGAAAAAAGGTGAAGAGTATTTTGCAACAAATGTAGATGTGCTGGGAACAGATTATTATGGCTATTATGTGCCACTCTACCAGCCGGGTACGAAAGAGTTTGCCGGTAGTGTATTCTGCGGACGTACCCAGAATCAGGTGACACAGAGTCTCAGAAATACCATTATATCAATGGCGGTTGTTATGTTGGTGATTTTTTTGGCGGCATTTATTATTGTACTTTTTATGGTGAAACGTATTGTAAAGAGTATTGATGGTGCCGTGTCAAATCTTGGCAATGTAGCAAAAGGTGCACTTCAGTTTGAGATGAAGCCGGTGCTTTTGGAACGAGGCGACGAGGTTGGTGATATTGCAAGAGCGATTCAGAGTCTGATTCATTCGCTCCGTGAGATTCTTACCAATATTACATCTTCTGCGAAGGCGCTGGATGGTTTTTCAAATCAGTTTGCAGAGTCTTTTGCCAACATTACGGATTCGGTGGATAGTGTAAATACAGCGGTTGAGGAAATTGCTTCCGGTGCGACCAGTCAGGCGGATGAGACGATGAGTGCGAACCAGCAGGTTGCTGAGATGGGACAGGCGTTGGAGGAGACTTCGGCAAATGTGGAGAACCTTCATGCTAGTTCTGAGAAGATGGAAGAATATAATGAGACCGCCGGCAGTAACCTGGAAGAATTAAATGCGATTAGTGAGCAGACGAAGCAGTCAGTTATTGAAGTACAGAAGCAGACCGATTTAACGAACCAGTCGGCAAAACAGATTAAAGAAGCAACTGAATTGATTACGGATATTGCTGCTCAGACGAATCTGTTGTCCTTAAATGCGAGTATCGAGGCGGCGAGAGCAGGTGAACACGGTAAAGGATTTGCTGTTGTGGCAGATGAGATTCGTGCCCTTTCTGAGCAGTCCCGCCAGTCGGCAGAAAAGATTGTTGAAATTGTGGATACACTTTTGGTGAATTCTGATACAAGCGTTCAGACGATGAGTAAGGTAATGGATAAGATTGGTGTTCAAAATGACAAGCTTTCGGAAACAAGCCAGATGTTCAATCTGTTACAAAATGAGATTGGCACGGTGGCAGATGCCATTGAGAAGATTCGTAAGCAGGCAGAAGCTCTAGAGGATAAGAAAAATAAGGTTACATCAATTGTTGATGGATTGGCAGCAATTGCAGAAGAAAATGCAGCCAGCACGGAAGAAACCTCAGCATCCATGCTTGAGTTTAATGAAATTCTTTCGGTGTGCACTAAGGCGACCGGAGAACTTCGCAAACTGTCAGAAGAATTGGCTGAAAATACAAAACATTTTGACCTTTAAACGCGAAAAAGATGAAATAAAAACGAAAAACAGGGAAACCTTTGCGGCTTCCTTGTTTTTTTGTTTTTCCATTAAAATGACACTTTTCTATCACTATTTTTTGTGATAAAATATGAATCAGGAGGTGTTTATTTGCTAAGTGAAGAAAGAATTCGTAAAATGATACGATTGGCGGATTATGAAAAGGGAATAGGCAGCTCTGATTTGAAGCGAACCCACTATTGGCGGATGGATTATGTGCGTATGCAGATATTGAAGACAATATTGGCAGTATTCGTTGCTTTTGTTTTGGGTATTCTTTTATCGGTTTTATACCACATGGATTACGTTATGCAGCATGTTTGGGAGCTTCCTTACCGGACGATACTTATTTATGGCGGTATTGTATTTGTGGCGGCGGAGATTCTTTTTGTGATTTTTACTGCCAGAATTGCCGGGCGTGCATATGATGAATCGCGTGCAAGAGTAAAAGAATATTATGTAACGTTGATGGAATTAGAGGAACTATATGAAAAAGAGGGAGAGGAGGAAACGTTATGATGATGGCTTTGCTTACCCTGAAAAGCAGGTTAAAGGGTTTTTATGAAAAACATTACCGGATTTTGAGGTGCTTTGGAAAGGCTGTTTTGATGATTATAACTTTGATGATTATCACCAGTCAGTTGAATTATCAGGCGTTTCTTGCCAATCACTGGATTGTGCTTCTTCTTGCCGTGATTTGTGCGGTTACACCGGATATGGCATCGCCTCTGTGTGTTTTCCTCGTGACGGAAATTGAAGTATTTCAGGTTTCTGAACTGATTGCGGTTGCCATTTTGCTGATTGTGTTGATTTACTATCTGTTGTTTGGACGGCTTGCGAATCGCCAGAGTGTAGTGCTGGCATCGGTTCCGGTGCTGAGTGTCCTTCAGATTAGCTATTTGGTTCCGATTGTGGGCGGCTTGTTCTTTTCACCGGTGATGATTCCGGCATTGATATCCAGCGTATTTTTTTATTTTGTACTGTGCGGTGTGCAGGAATATGCACTGGCGGCATCACGTATGACGCAGGAGAGTACTTTTTTTGAACCGCTGAAGTATCTTTTGGATTATTTGCGGGGAAATTTACTTTTGTACACATTGTTAGCGGCATTTGTGCTGACATTTATTTGTGTGTATCTGATTCGGAGAAGTAAGATACAGTATGCTTCGCAGATAGCAATTTTGGTAGGAGCTATATTAAACTTATCCATTTTGCTTTTTGCTAATATTTTTTTAGAGTTAAATGTGGATTTACTGCCGATGGTTGTATCTATTGTCGTCTGTATGCTGGTTGCTTACATGATACAGTTTTTTCGATTGACACTGGATTACCATGGAACACGTAAGCTACAGTTTGAAGATGATGAATATTATTATTATGTGACAGCAGTTCCGAAGATTAAAGTTGCCGCCGTTGATAAGACAGTGACAAGAATTGTCCCGGACGAGGATGATGAAAATCAGGATTTAAGAAGTGAATTGGAGAAAGAATTGGAAAATGATTTTAATAATTTTGAATAGATTGGAGCGTGTGGCGGATGAACACAATCATTAGTTTTTTTAGGGATTATGTGGCGTGGCTTACGATTCCCGACTTTACGATTACAGATGTGCTTGAAATTGCCATCATAGCCTTTGCCTTTTATCACATTATTTTGTGGATAAAAGATACGAGAGCATGGGTTTTGCTAAAAGGTATGGTGATTCTTGGAATTATTTTCTTAGTGGCACTTGTGTTGGAAATGAATGTTGTGCTCTGGGTATTCCAGAATGCGATGGTAGTCGGAATTATGGCACTTGTTGTCATTTTTCAGCCGGAACTTAGAAATGCTCTGGAGCAGCTTGGAAGAAAAAAGATTTTAAGCTCACTGACCTTTGATAATCAAAAGTCGAAAAATGAGAGATATTCGGCAGAAAGCGTTGAAGCCGTGATAAAGGCTGTTTATGATATGGCACGTGTGAAAACGGGCGCATTGATTGTTGTGGAGAAAGAAATCCAGTGCCGCGAGTATGAGAGAACCGGAATTCCGATTGGTGCAAAAATCAGCAGTCAGTTATTAGTAAATATTTTTGAGCATAATACACCGCTTCATGATGGAGCAGTGATTTTACGCGATAACCGGATTGTGTCAGCGACGTGTTATCTGCCACTGTCTAACAATCTGGCAGTGAGCAAGGAATTGGGAACGAGACACCGTGCCGGTCTTGGCATCAGCGAAGTGTCGGATTCTCTTACTATTATTGTTTCGGAGGAAACAGGTTTTGTTTCATTGGCTTGTGATGGTAAACTTTATCGGAAAGTGGATGCGGACACACTGATGATACGTTTGCAGGAAGCTGCTAAAAGAAATCCGGATGAAGGAAAAATGAAATGGTGGAAGGGGCGCAAAAAAGATGAAAAAGAAACTGACCAGTAAATTAATGCTTAAAATTGTATCGGTGATTGTCGCTTTTTTGTTTTGGCTGGTTATCATTAATATAACGGACCCGACGACATCAAAAACATTTTATGACATACCGGTACAGATATTAAATGAAAATGTAATCACATCGGCAAATCAAGTCTATGATATTGTGGATGGTGATACGGTTAAGGTTACGGTAAAAGGAAAGCGAAGTTTTGTAGAGACATTAAAGGAGTCTGATTTTACAGCAACGGCTGATTTGAGCGAATTGTCAAAAGTAAATGCAGTCAGTATTAATGTAAAGCTAAATAAGGAATCAACTTCCAGTGTTGATGTGGATTGGAATAATGCTGTTCTTAAAGTGGCCCTTGAAAAGCGCATCACAAAGAGTTTCAAAGTTGAGGTGGATTACGAGGGCGAATTGAGTGAGAATTATGTACTCGGTGAGATGACAGCAAAGCCAAATATGATTGAAGTATCCTGCGGAGAATCGAAATTCAAGAAAATTGATCATGTAGGTGTTATGGTCAGCTTAAAAGGTCAAAGCGAAGACTTTGATTCTGAATATTCGCCGGTATTATATGATGCGAATGGGGATGCTTTAAATGATGCAAATGTCAGCTTTAGCAATGATACAATTAAGGTGTCAACCCAGGTCTTATCGACCAAGAAAATACCGGTTTATGTGGAGACAGAAGGTGCACCGGCATCCGGCTATCGTCTGGTTCAGACTGATTATAAACCCGAGAGTATCCAGGTTTCAGGAACGAAAGAAGCACTGGAGAAAGAAGTCTCAATTAAGGTGCCAATATCGATTGCCAGAGCAAAAAAGGACATCGAAAAGGAAATTGATTTAAGGGAGTACCTGCCATCAGGGCTGTCGATTGTAGGGGAGACGACGACGGTTTCCGTCCGTTGTGATATTGAGAAGAATGGACAGCGTGTGCTGGGACTTACATCTTCGGATATTGCTGTGAGAAATCTGCCGAAAAATTATACAATGAATTTTGAGCCGGAAAACGGAAAGTATTCCGTAGAATTGTTAGGCGAAGATGCGACGTTAGCGGATGTAAATGTAGGAGATTTAGGAGCTTATGTGGATTTGAACGGATTATCGGATGGCTCGCATACGCTTGAATTAAAATATAGTCTGCCGACCGGCGTGCAGGTAAAAAATAAAATCAAGATTAAAGTCAAACTAAAACGTCAGGAAGGTGAGGTGACAGATGCACCAAGCACACCAACTCCGACAGTGGAGTAGAAACTAAAAAAATCCCGGTGGGCTGCCAAGGAGCAGCTGCCGGGATTTTTTTGATATTTTTTACAATGGGATATTTCCGTGTTTTTTGTGAATTACATCAATCGAGCGTTTATCTGCAAGCATTAAGATGTCGGCATAAACACGTTCTCTTGTTGCCTCCGGTTTAATGATTTCATCCACATAACCGTGCATGGAAGCAATACTTGGATTCATGAATTTTTTATTGTATTCATCAATCTTTTCGCTGCGGAAAGCTGCTTTTTCTGCAGGGTTCATATTCTTCATCTGTTTACCATACAAAATATCAGCGGCACCATCGGCACCCATAACGGCAATCTCAGCGGTTGGCCATGCATAAACAAAATCAGCACGCAGGTGTTTACTGCTCATTGCGATGTAAGCACCACCGTAAGCTTTACGAAGGATAACATTAATTTTAATTGTTGTGGCCTCAGAGTAGGCATATAGTAATTTTGCTCCGTGGCGGATGATTCCTTTATATTCCTGGTCTTTACCAGGTAAAAATCCCGGCACATCCGTTAATGTAAGAATCGGAATATTAAAAGCATCACAGTAGCGGATGAATCGTGCTGCTTTATCAGAAGAGTCACAGTCAAGGACGCCTGCCATAAATTTTGGCTGGTCAGCAATGATACCGATGACAACTCCTTTAATGCGTCCGAATCCAACGACTACATTTCTTGCAAATTCTTCCTGAACTTCGATAAAGGAGTCTGTATCTACAATTCCGTTAATGACATCGTGGATGTCGTAACTGTGATTGCTTTCTTTTGGAATGATATTTGCTAAATCCTCATTAAAAGTAACATTTTCATTGTATTTAGGAAGTGCCGGACGGTTTGTGTGCAGGTAGCCATCCTCATAGCACGGAGGAATAATCGAAATCAATTCCTTCACGCGGCGGAAACATTCCTTTTCGTTTGGCATATGAAAATGAGCGACACCGCTTTTGGATGCGTGCACATTGGCACCACCTAATTCTTTTGCTGTAATATCTTCGTTTGTTACGCTTTTGATAACTTTTGGTCCGGTAACAAACATCTGGCTGATTTCATCAATGACAAAGATAAAATCGGTAATACCCGGTGAGTAAACCGCACCACCGGCACAGTTACCGGCAATAATCGAAATCTGCGGAATGTATCCGGATGCCATTGTATTATAGTAGAAAATCTCACCATATCCGGCTAAGGCATTTACACCTTCCTGAATACGGGCTCCGCCGGAATCGTTGATGCCGATAACCGGACAGCGGCTTTCGATTGCCATTTTAATTGCATTAGCAATTTTGAAACCGTGCTGTTTACCAAGAGTACCGCCGATAACGGTGAAATCCTCAGAGTAAATCACGACTTTTTGTCCGCCGATGGTACCGTAACCGGTGATTACGCCATCATAAGGAAATTGTCCCTTTTTAATGTTAAAAGCATCTTCTAAGTTCGTAATGTTCGAGCCAATTTCACGAAATGAATCTTCATCTAGCAGCATGCAAATACGCTCTAAAGCGTGAAGTTTGCCAAGTTTGTGCTGCTTCTCCATATTGTAAGTTGACATTGTTCATTCTCCATTCTTTCTTAAAATATCACTTGATACTACGAAACCTATCATATACCATAAAAAGAAAAAATGTCAATCCTATGTTGGCTTTTTTTGTAGAATAGTTGACGAAATACGTATTTGGGTGCTATAATCAAATGATTGAAAAAATAAAAAGGATGGACTAGAGAATGATTCAATTTTTTAATAATTTCCTAAAGTACAAGTATCTTATGGGACAGCTTGTGAAGAAAAATATCAAGCTCCGTTACCGTCGTTCTTATTTAGGAATGTTATGGACACTGATTGAGCCGCTGCTTACAATGATTGTATTGTCGGTTGTGTTTGGCAGCTTGTTAGGAAGAAACAGTACCGATGCTGCATTTGCAGGCGTGCCATTCCCGATTTATGTCTTGACCGGACGTTTGCTGTATTCGTTCTTTTCATCAGCAACCAACAGTGCGATGCGTTCCATTCGTACAAACGGCGCTATGATTAAGAAAGTGTACGTACCAAAATACATTTATCCGTTTTCCGGCATTTTGGCAAACTTCATTATATTTTTGATTTCGCTTGTTGTACTGGTTGGTGTAATGGTATTTTTCTTAGCAACCGGTCAGTACCATGCACCGATTAACGGTTATATGGTTATGACGGTGATTCCGCTCTTAAATTTGTTTATCCTATCAACGGGAGTCGGCATGATATTATCGACTTTATGTGTATTCTTCCGTGATATCGAGTATTTGTGGAGCGTTATGTTAATGCTCATCATGTATTGCAGTGCGATTTTCTATTTCGCAAGCAACATGAGTGGTGACACACAAAAACTGGTAAAATTGAATCCATTATTTGGCGTGATTGACAATTTCCGCCGCGCCTTTTTTGGACAGCCTTTTGATATGAGATTATTGCTGTATACATCCGTTTTTGCGGTTGGAACATTGGTTATTGGTATGATTGTATTTTATCGGAAACAGGATTCCTTTATCCTGAATATTTAAGGTGTAAGGCAAATTGGAGGTTATTATGGCGAAGAAGTCATTAGCAATGAAAATAGAGAATGTGAGTATGAAGTTCAATCTCAGTTCTGAAAAAGTTGATAACATCAAAGAATATGTTATTAAAATGATAAAAAAGGAATTGATGTTTCAGGAGTTTTGGGCACTCAGAGATATCAGCTTTGAAGTTCAGAAAGGTGACCGTGTTGGTATTATGGGATTGAATGGTGCCGGGAAAAGTACTCTTTTAAAAGTAATTTCCGGTGTGTTAAAAGCCACACAGGGAACGGTTACAACAAATGGCAAGATTGCACCGCTTCTTGAACTGGGAGCCGGATTTGACAGACAGTATACCGGTGCTGAGAACATTTATCTGTATGGTGCGATGCTTGGTTACAGTAAAGAGTTTTTGGAAGCACGTTACGACGAAATTGTAGAGTTCTCGGAACTTGGCAGTTTTATCGATGTGCCGGTAAAGAATTATTCTTCCGGTATGCGTGCCAGACTCGGTTTTTCCGTGGCAACAATTGTTGAGCCGGATATTTTGATTCTGGATGAGGTACTTAGTGTTGGAGATGCGAAATTCCGTAAAAAATGTGAAAATCGTATTCAGAGCATGTTTGATAAAGGTGTTACCGTCATTTTCGTATCACATTCGACCAGTCAGGTCTTAAGAATGTGCAACAAGGGCATTCTTTTGGAACAGGGCCGTCTGATTGCACAGGGGGACGTCGAGGACGTAGTAAGTGTGTACGAAGCAAAGATGAGTGAGAACGAATAGGAGGAAAAGAAAATGAAAAAAGTGATTACTTATGGAACTTTTGACTTACTTCATGTAGGCCACATTAATTTACTTCGCCGCGCGAAAGCATTGGGGGATTATCTGATTGTTGTTGTTTCCTCAGATGAATTTAACGCCGGCAAGGGCAAAAAAGCGTATCATTCTTTTGAAGACCGCAAAAAAATTCTTGAAGCAATCCGTTATGTGGATGAAGTGCTGCCAGAATATACATGGGAACAGAAGATTGATGATATAGTAAATAATAATGTCGATGTTTTTGTTATGGGAGATGACTGGAAGGGCAAGTTTGATTTCCTCAAAGACTACTGCGAGGTTGTTTACCTGCCGCGTACCGAAGGAATTTCCACAACAAAAATTAAAAATGATTTGAATATGAAAGACTGAGAAAATGATTAAAAAAACAGGCTATGTGCTGTTTGCTTTCTTTTTCTATCTGTTCCGCCTATTACCCATAAATCGGCAGAAAGTATTTTTTGTCGCAACGCATGATGACAGCAAAGAGGGAAATATCGGCATTGTGGCAGATGCTATAAAAAATCAGTTTCCATCCATGAAAATGGTGTATCTCACAAAAAAAGACGGCATACGAAGACCATTTTCGTTTTTCTTTGGAAAAGCGTTTCATATGGCAACGGCAACGGTGATTTTTCTCGATAATGAGTTCATGCCGATGGCGTATATGAAATTTAATAAAAATGTGAAAGTGGTGCAGTTGTGGCATGGAACCGGTACGATTAAGAAATTCGGCTTGGATTCGGATACCGGGGAAGTAAAAAGACTAGCAAAAAAAGCAAATGAAAATATTACGCACTTGATTGTCAGTTCCGAATGTACGGCAAAATGGTATAAAAGTGCGTTTGGTGTAGACGATGAAAAAATTTTCCCGATTGGACTGCCGCGCACCGATTTGATGTTAGATGAATCTAAGAGGCAGAAGATGCAAGAGCGTTTTTTTGGGCAGTATCCTGATTTGAGGGGAAAGAAAATTACGTTATACGCACCTACCTTCCGAGATTCACAGGTTGAAAATCCGGAAATTTGTTTGGATTTTGATTCCCTTAATCAATGTATGGGAGAGAATGAGGTGCTTCTTATCCGTCTGCATCCGCACGTGGCAGAGCATTGTCCTGTCGGTATATGGGATATGTATCCGGATAAAATAAGAAATGTTTCCGATTATCCGGGAGTGGCTACGCTGTTATCTGTGGCAGACCAATTGATTACGGATTATTCATCTATTATTTATGAGTACTGCCTTTTGGAAAGAAAAATGATTTTTTATGCGTATGACTATGAAGTATTTCAGAAAGATGGTAGAAATTTTTACGAGGACTATGAGAAATTTGTGCCGGGAATGATTGTATATACGCAGCCGGAGCTGGAAAAAAACTGGCATACGGCTTACGAGGATGACTCACAACGAGAGCAGTTTTGCAGGCGCATTTTCAAGTATCAGGATAAAAATGCTGTAAATCGACTTTTATGTTTGATTTTTGACAAGAAATAAGATATAATGTTGTGAGCGTATTATTAGGCTAATTTGAGAACGGAGGGCTACGAGTGAAAACATTATTAGAGAGAAAGATTAGTTTAGTAGTAATTATTTTGCAGTTTTTAGTTTCCTTGTTAGTTTGTATTTATTTTGGAACAACAGGGCTTGTACCGGTTAAGTACATGGTTGCGATTGCAGTCGTTATGGTTGTATTGCTTGTCTATCAGGTGATGAGCCAGCTGACAAACTCCAGTTATATATTTGGACGTGTGTTAGCCGTTCTGTTTTGTGCCGTGTTCCTTGTTGGTGCGAACTATGTGAGAGAGAGTATGGCAGCATTCCAGAATGTCGGTGGTGCAACCAAAAAGGTTGATGTTATTTCTTTCTACGTCATGAAGGACGATGCAGCAAAGACATTAGCAGATGCTAAAAATTACTCTTTTGGTATTCTAAGACAGCAGGACCGTGAGAATACGGACAAAGCGGTTCAGGATGCAAGTAAGAAACTGAACAAGACATTGAACACGGTTGAGTATGATGATCCGTTGACTATGGTAGATGCCTTGTACGCAAAAGAAGTGCAGGCAATTATCATGAATAAAAGTTTTGTAGATACGGTTAAGAGCCAGTATAAGACATTTTCTACGGACACCAGAGAGCTGGATGCAAGCAAGATTGAGTCAGAAGTAGAAGAATTGGTTGATACCGATGTAACAACAAAACCATTTAATGTTTATATCAGTGGTATTGATGTATATGGTAAGATTGGACAGACAAGCCGAAGTGATGTAAATATTATTGCGACGGTTAATCCAGTTACAAAGAAAGTATTACTGACATCTACACCTCGTGATTACTATGTACCGCTGTACAGTAAGGGCGGTAAATCGTATTCCGGAGGTATTCCGGATAAACTGACCCATGCCGGTATTTATGGTGTTGACTGCTCGATTAATACACTGGAAAAATTGTATAACATTGACATTGATTACTACGTGCGTGTCAATTTCACCAGTCTGAAAAAGATTGTTGATTTGCTTGGCGGTGTAGAAGTGTATTCGGATTATGACTTCATTTCTGACTGGGGTCCACACGGTGCCGGTACACATTATAAGTTCAAAAAAGGTTATAACAAAGTAAATGGTAAGAAAGCATTGGCATTCTGCCGTGAGCGACACCATTTCGCAAATGGTGACTACCAGCGTGGACGTGACCATCAGCATATGATTGAGGCAATTTTGAACAAGGTGATGTCACCTTCCGTACTGCCAAATTTCTCAAGTTTGTTGAAAGAATCGAAGTCCATGTTCCAGACAAGTATGTCAAAGGACAAGATTGTATCGCTCTGCAATATGCAGTTGAATGATATGGCAAAATGGAAGATTGCTTATGCGAATGCCGAGGGTACCGGAGCTAAGAAGACGACCTTCTCGATTCGCTCAACGGCACTGTATGTTTGTGAGCCAAACTACAATTCCGTGAAGAAGATTACAAAGAGAATGAAAAAAGTAATGAAGGAAACGAAAGAAAGCGAGAGCTCGGCTTCCGATAAGAATGACGTTATTAAGTAAGACATTACATGAGATAAAACGGCCGCTTTTTAGCGGTCGTTTGTCGTGAATAAGTGGGGAATAAAATTGATTACGAAATTACAGGATTTGTTTATTCTTCTCCTTAATCCATGGATTCCGATTGTGGGAAGAATAAAAGACAAGGTAAGGTACCGGCTGATTACGCTGTGCTTTGTAATTGACCTTGTTTTGTTTTGTATCGTCCGCTACGGACTTCATAAGGAAAGCTATTTTTATAATACGGTTTGTGGTATTTTTGTTATGTTTGCCATTGCCATATTATCGCTTGACCGGACATTGGTTCATATTCACTGGAGACGTTCTCTTTGGATTGCTTGGTTTGGTATGTGCATTTCCTTTACCGTTTCGGATATTCTAGTGCCGAAAAAAATGTGTGGACTGGGTCTGATTTTAGCTTTTGTCTTTACCGCTGTATTTTTTGTGTGGCAGAATCATACGAGAAAAGATTTGTTGTGGCAGTGCTTCAAGAATGCGATAAAATGGTCGTTTGCCGTTATGTCGGTGATTTCCTTTTTGTTCCGTCCTCTGTATGAGGGAGGCAGGTATGCCGGCATTTTTACAAATCCGAATACGTTTGGATTGTATTTGTATATTATTATCGCTGTATTTTTGTCGGATTTGGACTGGTGTGTGGAGACCGGCCGGTCTTGCCGGAAAAACATTGTAACGTATGTTTCGCTTGCCTTATGCTTTTTCTATCTGGAAAAAAGTCAGGCGAGAACTTCACTGATTGCGGTTGCAGCAATTGTGCTGCTTTGGATTGTACTGCGGTTTTATTTGGCCAAAAAGACAAAAAATTACCGGACCTTTTTAGGAAACTTAGGCTGTATGGCAGTATTCACCGTAGTGCTGTATCCTCTGTTTTTAATCTGCCTTTTGCATCTGCCAAACATTGTTGGACATCCGATTGTGTTTGAAGGAAAACCTTTGTATTATACAAGTGAATTTCAGGGGAATAAAGAAAAAGCGGATGAGCCGGACGATGTTGTGGTGCCACAGTATAAAGATGTGGAGGAGACACAAAACAAGAAAAATACGATTGCACCACGCAATATGTGGGAACGCATTTGGTATAACATCAAGTATTCAAAGGGCTTGAATGCTATTACGAATGGAAGAATTGATATTTATCTTGCCTATTGGGATAAAATGAATTTTAAAGGACATGCCAGCACCTCAATGGTAGTGGATGGGGAAAAGAAAAACCATTCGCATAACAACTGGATTCAGTTTGGTTACACCTATGGACTTTTCAGTATGTTTTTCTATGGTGTGATTACGTTATTAGGGGTAGCGTTTTCTTTGAAATTTTACCTGACACAGAGAAGAAAAAATGCAACATATGCTTTTTTGATACCGGCAATCTGTATCGGATTTGTTATTGCTACACTGACGGAATGTTTGTTTCTGCCGTTTGAAGTATTTCCGGCATTTGCGTACTGGTTTGCATTTGGTGATTTATTTGTGAAAAAAGTACCAAAAAATAAATTTTTACAGGAATTAGAGGACGAGGCATGATATAATTTTGACATGTAAACGTCTTAGTATAAAAAAATGATTGAAAGATAGGAGAAAAACATGAAGGAAAATAATAAAATATGGTTGCGTTATATCATATGTTTTGGGCTGATTGCCATTCTATGCTACTTGTTTCCATATACCGGAGATGACTGGGCATGGGGAAGTAAAATCGGTATCGACAGATTAAACAACTGGTTTGAAAATTACAACGGACGATATGTGGGAAATCTTATCGTTTTGGCAATGACGCGCTCAAACCTTTTAAAGGCAGTTATTATGTCATTTTGCTTAACAGGAATTGTAGCACTTTGCGAGTATATATTTAAAAGAAAATGGGTTTTTTATGTAAGTTGTGTTGCACTTGTTTTGATACCTAAATTGATTTTTCGTCAGGCCGTTGTATGGACGGCAGGTTATGCAAACTACGTAACCTCAATGTTTTTCACATTGTTATTTATAGCGTATGTTTATCCTATTTTTCAGGAGACAATGCCACGAAGAAAAGTTTGGCATTGTCTGCCGCTCTTTGTGTTAGCGGTAATAAATGCATTAATTGTAGAGCATTTGACAATTTATAATGTGGTTTTGGCTTGTGGTGTGCTTGTGTATACAATTTGTGTTCATCGCAAGGTGGTTGCTTCTCATGTGGCGTATTTAATCGGAAGTGTGGCAGGGGCAGCTTATATGTTTTCAAATTCGGCATATCATACGATCGCAAATAATCAGGATCAGTATCGTCAAATGGCAGAGGGAGGAGTAATCAGTCGTGCATTTGACAATTATGTCAATGAAATTGCAAAGCATCTTTGCCTGAATAATTGTTGGATGAATTTAGCAATCGTTATTGTATGTGCCATGATTTATAAAAAGATCTATTCTGACGTAAATAAAAACAGAAGTGTGTTAGTAGCAAAAATTTGTCTGGTAGTTATGGCAGGATTTACGACATGGTCTTTGTTGTCGTCCTTTGGCATCAGTACATTTGCAAAACAGAACCGGTTATTATATTTTGAAGCGGCTTTTGTGGCAGCTTACATGATTGCCCTCATTATTTATTGTATTCTTATTGGCAGTCAAAAAAAATGTTTATGGAAAGTTTTGTTTTGGAATGCGGGAATTGTTTGTGTTGCCGCGCCGTTACTTGTTGTAAATCCGATTGGTGAGAGATGCTTTTTTGCCACGTATATACTGTTTTTGATGCTCCTTTTGGAACTGCTTATCCTTTTAGACGGAGAAGAGAAAGAAAGCCGGATTTTTACAAAGACATTTTGTAAGACATGCGCAGTTGTGTCCATTTTCGGATTAGGGTTTTATCTTAATATTTTTTCCTCAATCTATCAGGTGGATAAAGATCGATTGGCTAGAATTGAGAGACAGGTAGAGGCAGGTAAAACGTCCGTGGAAATTCGGCACTTGCCATACGAATCTTATTTATGGACAGCCACTCCTGAATGGGAGCCATGGATTGAGCGTTACAAACTGTTTTATGGTCTGCCTGAGGATTTGGAAATAAAAGCAGTATGGGAATACAGTAAGAAAAAATAACAAGATTACGGAGGAATGTTTTATGGAAAGGAAAAAAATTTCAGTTGTCGTGTCCGTATATAATGAGGAATTGTCTTTGAACCAATTCTATAAGACAACAGTAAGTGTTTTGGACAAGTGTGTTTGGGACTATGAACTTATTTTCGTAAATGATGGCAGCCAGGATGGCAGTATTGAATTGTTAAAAGGTTTTGCAAAGGAAAATGCCAAAGTTAAGGTGGTGGATTTTTCGCGTAATTTTGGACATGAGGCGGCGATGATTGCCGGTATTGATCATGCACAAGGGGATGGAGTTGTGTGTATGGACGCAGATTTGCAGCATCCGCCGGCATGTATTCCGGACATAATTGCTAAGTTTGAGGATGGTTATGAAGTGATTTCGATGATTCGAACGAAGAATGCAGATGCCGGAATTATTAAGCGAATTACGTCAGGTGCCTTTTATAAAGTTTTGAATCTTATGTCGCCGGTTAAATTTGAAAATAATTCTTCTGACTTTTTTGCCATCAGCAAAAATGTTGCAGGTGTTCTGCGAAAAGACTATAGAGAAAAAATCCGCTATTTAAGGGGATATGTGCAGAGTGTTGGATTCCGTAAAACAACATTGGAGTTTGAGGCACAGAAGAGAGAGGCAGGGGAAAGTAAGTACAGCATTCGAAAACTGCTGCATTTTTCCATTAATGCGCTGTGCAGCTTTTCGGATTTGCCATTGAAACTGGGAATGTATTCAGGTGTATTTGTGGCTCTTTGTGGTTTTATATTGATGATTTTCACTATTATAAACAAAATTGTCAATGGAGCACCGGCGGGGTATTCTACAATCATTGTAGTTTTATGTTTTATGTTTGCGGTTGTTCTTATGGTAATTGGAATTATAGGAGAATATATCGCCGTTTTGTTTGCGGAAATTAAGGATCGACCGATATATATTGTCAGAGATATTTATCAGGAAGAGAAAGAGACTCATGGAGGAGAGAAAGAGTGAAAGTTTCGGTAATTGTTGCTGCTTATAATGCAGAGAAATATGTAACAGAGACGATGGAAAGTCTCGCCAATCAAAGTATCGACGATTATGAAATTATTGTAGTCAATGATGGTTCCAAAGACCACACGATTGACATTTTGAGGGATTATGAAAGCCGTTATGACAACATAACAGTTGTGGACAAAGAGAATGGTGGACCTTCTTCGGCGAGAAACCGCGGACTGGATTTGGCAAAAGGAGAGTATGTATACTTCTTTGATGCAGATGATGTCTTAGAGTTAGACGCCTTAGAGGCACTGTATGAGCGTGCAAAAGAAAAAAAGGCAGATTTAGTTATTGCTAAGTATGATATTTTTAATCGTTTTCAGACTTTTGCAGTCAATGGAATCAATGATTTGGTGCGGATGGAAAAAATAGACAAATATGAGCCGCAGATTCTGTGGACGTTTTCGCTGTGTAATAAATTATTTAAACGCTCAATTATTGAGCAGTATGAACTGCGTCTTCCACCGATTTCCTATTCGGAGGATGGGGCATTTTTGATGCGTTATGTATACCGTACGAACCGAATTACCGGACTTGACCGTGTGATTTTCCATTACCGCAGAATGTTTGATGGTGAGGCGGAGTCGATTACGGCTTCGATTTCTTCTTGGAAAATCAAAGACTACATTGAGGCACACCGGCTGATTTTGGAGTCGGCAAAAGAAAGTATTTTAATTGATTTCCCACAGTACAAAGATATTGAGGAAGTAAAAGAGAATAATGACGATATTCACAAATATTTAAATGAAATCAGCCGAAAAGAAGTGCAGATTCTGTTGGATCAGTTTTATGCGAAATACTGGACACTGCCAAAGGAGACAATTACGCATCTGGTTTCAGAAATGAATGATAAAATTTCAACATTGGATATGCGTGATATTTCGATGTTAAAAGATTCTCACCCGGAATTTGCACTTGACAATCTGGCGGTAGACAAAGAGGATTTGCTTTCTCATGCGTGGTTTACCATTGCCCATTATGGGGAGAAAGAACAGGAAGAAAAATTTTTGTTAAGTATTCAGAGTCTGACACTGCAAAATCTGATTGCCATTCGGATTATAATGCCGCTTTTCTGGAAAGAGACAGTGGAAAAAGCCGGATTTTTACAGGATAATATGGAGTTTTTTGATGTAAAAACAAGAGATGAACTGTATTATCAGGCATTGGAACAGGCACAGACGCCATACATTACTTTTGCGGATGCAAAAGTCAGTTATGCGAATAATGCATTTAAGTATGTGATTAAGAACTTTATCAAATCACCGGCAGATTTTATGTCAGAATTGATATATCACCGCAATTTTGGAGATATGCAGGCGGTACTTTTCAGCACGGTGGCATTGAATTCCGTAAAGACAGGCTATGAAAATAACCCATACATGGGTATGGATTACACACTTGCCAATAAATTTTTCAAGACGGAATTTTTGAAAAATCAAACCTTAGATAAGTCAAAAAGTCTGCTGTCACATCTGACAAAGTGGTACCATAGAGGATATTTTACGTTTATGAATGACCGTATTGTATTCTATGAGGATTTGGAAGCAACATATGTGGATTATGTTGGAACGAAGGAAACCATTCCGATGATGAAGGAATATTTGGTAGATAGAAAAGCAGATTTGAACAGCCCGGAGATTGTTCCGGATTTAAATGAGATTATGCCGAAGATGCTTCGTTTCCCGTCTGAAAACATCGGTCAGATTTTGTTCCGTAAGATGGTAAATTTCCTGCGACGCTATCCGGTAAAAGAGCAGGTGCTGTTTTTTACGGTGCGAAAAGACGGTGAACTAGAGGGTAATGCAAAAGCACTATATCCGTATGTCAAAGGAAAGAAAGTGATTTGTGCCAAGCGTCTGCCACATAATCCTTTTACGAAACTTTATATGTACTATAAAAACATTACAAGCCGTGTTATTGTGACGGATGACTATAACCGTTATCTGCGTCACTTCCAGCTGCGTCAGAGCCAGCGTGTTGTACAGTTGTGGCATGCATGCGGTGCGTTTAAGAAATTCGGACAGCGGGGAACCAATATGTCGATTGCCGCGGATCATGCTTATCATGTGCAGTACAATATGGTGACGGTAAGCAGTGACAGAATAAGAAGTATTTATGCGGATGCCTTTGATATCGATGTGCACAAGGTAAAGGCGTTGGGATGTCCGAGAACGGATGCATTTTATGATGAAAAGCTGATGGATGAGACAAAGCAGAAAGTATATGCCGCACATCCGGAATTCAAAGACCGCTATGTTATTGTATATGCACCGACATTTCGTGATATAGGGGATGACAGAACGCAGTTTAAACCGGATTTGGATTTTGATAAATTATCAAAAGACTTACTGCCAAATCAGATATTTGTAATCTGCCCGCATCCGGTCATGAAAAATAAAATTGTAGAGAAGTCTTATGACAATATCGAAGTTATCAGAGATTTCTCCACAAATGATATGATGTTGGTATCGGATTTGCTGGTAACGGATTATTCTTCTGTTATTTTTGAATATGCGCTTTTGCGAAAACCAATAGCATTTTACTGTTATGATTTACTCAATTATAACCGGGGCTTTTATCTGAATTATCCGGATGATTTGCCGGGGGATGTTTATGAGACGCAGCAGGCACTTACAGCGTATCTAAAGTCACCGGAAAAAGATACATTGACAGAAAAATATGACCAGTTCATTGAAAAATATATGGGAGCGTGTGACGGACACAGCAGTGAGCGGATTGCCGCTATGATTAATCAGTATATGGAGGAAGCGAAACATGAATGAGACAGAAGTTACATTTTTGAGCAGCCGCGGACGTGGGCTGAGTAATGACCTTGCGCTTTTGAAAGATTATCTTGCGAAACAATCCGGAGAGGATGTAAAGTTCCGCTATTATTTGAATAATGAAAGACATAAAAATCCACTGGCAGCACATGGTTACCGCCGTGCGAAAAAGGATTTTATGGATGGCATGACAAATGTTGTCTGTGTGGATGCTTCTCTATCAACTAAAATTAATAACTTAGCACCGGAAGGCAGTCGGATTTTACTGGGTGTTCCATATGATTACCAGTTTAAGAATATGTTTTTAATGGAGTCAAAAGGAAAAGAATTTAATTTAAATACCTTTGCAAGATTTACGCACATCATTCCGGGCTCTCCATTTACAGCAGATTTGTTAAAACGGGCGTATCGTTTAGAAGATAAAGAAATAATCGAGGGTGTTTCCCTGCCGTTTGCCTATGATATAGGGGATGCTAAAAGAAGAGAGAATGTCTCGGAACTGATTTATTATTACTTTCCGCATGCAAGAGACAAAAAGATTCTTTCCGTTATTGTATATGGTGATGAAGAGATGAAAAGGAAGGATTGGGAATCTATTGATGTAAAGCAATGGATAAAAGAGCTTGGGGAAGAATGGTTTGTTTTTACAAACAGTGAAATTTTGATGGAAAATGCATTTTCTATGGGAAATCAATACAAAAGAAGCTTTGGCTATGTAAACCGGATTCTCCCGGTTCCGGATTTGTTGTATGCTACAGATGTTTTGGTGACAAATAACGGACGTTTGGCTTCTGCATTTTCAATTTTAGAAAAGCCTTTATATGTTTGCCACTACAATAAAAATTACTTTGAAAAATATGTTAGTTTAAAATATCCGGAAATGTATTTTGAAAATGCCGGGAGGTTGTGTGAGGCAGCATATCAGGTGGATGTGTGCAATAGAGCACAGGTGGATTTTAACGCAAGTATGTCATATGGTATTGAGAAAAATGTATATGATCAAACGTTGAAATGCTTGTTAGATTGAATGAGAAAGAGAGGAAAAAGATGAATCGAATTGCAAAATGGGATAATGCAAAATTTGTGTTAATAACATTGGTTGTTATTTGCCATTTTTACGAAAATTATTTAGGAAGTTCTAAATTGGTAAATTCCTTGTTCTTCTCCGTTTATACGTTTCACATGCCGGCTTTTTTTCTGATTTCCGGTATGTTTTCCAAGAAAACTGTGAAGGAAAGAAAAATTGTAAAAGTAGTACCATATCTGCTGGTTTATTTGTTTATGAAAATGTTTGGTTATTTTGTATCCGGTATTATGAATGGAGGAACATTTATATCGGTTGATTTCTTCAGGGAACCGGGGGCCGCTTGGTTTATTCTTGCGTTATTTTTCATGTATTTAATTACGTTTTATACCAAACAATTTCGACCTGCTTATGTTTTGATTGTATCTGTTTTTGTTTCAATGGCAGCAGGTTACTCCAATATGGATACGAATCTTTTCTGCTGGTTGAGGATTGCAATTTTTTATCCATTTTTTTATGCTGGATATGCATTGTCAATGGATACAATTACGAAATGGACAGAAAATAGAAAGTTGAAAATAGTTTCTGTGGCAGTTATCCTGATATATTTTTTAGTCTGCTATGTCGGAATTGATAAATTATTTTGGGCGAGATTTCTGTTGACGGGAAGAAGTTATGAGGCACTTACGCATGGTGCATTTTATGGTGGTATTTTACGGTTGTTTACGTATGTGTTATCCTTTGGGCTTGTGTTCGCTTTTTTATGCATCATTCCAAAAGGAAAGAATATTTTTTCTCAATTAGGAACGAGAACTTTGGGTGTTTATGTATTTCATTATAATTTCATTAACCTTTTTGTGCATTCTTGTTGGTACAAGGCACTATATCATAATTTCCCAAATACATGGGAAATTATACTTGTTTTACTTGGAATTGTGGTGACCTTGATTTGCTGCTTGAAACCATTTGATGCATGCTGCCGTGCGATTTTGTCCGGTAAATGGAAACTTCGCCTCGATGATGAGTTGAAATGACAAACTATCTGTGATATGATAAAAACAACGAATTTTTTTGGAGGTTTTAGCAGATTATGATATTTGGAGTATTGTTAGCAGGCGGTGTTGGAAGCCGCATGGGAAATGTAGAGAAACCGAAACAGTATATGAATATTGGTGACAGACCGATTATTATTCACACAATTGAAAAGTTCTTTGTGAATGATAAATTTGAAAAAATCCTTGTTTTGTGTCCGGAACAGTGGATTTCACACACCAAGAATCTTATAAAAAAATATTTGGGGGAGACAGACCGTATTGCTGTGATGGCAGGTGGTACAACAAGAAATGAGACGATTATGAATGCCATTTCTTATATTGAAGAAAACTATGATGTGGATGATGATACGATTATTTTGACTCATGATTCCGTCCGCCCATTTGTGACACATAGAATTATTGAGGAAAATATTCGTTATGCACTGGAGTATGGTGCCTGCGATACGGCGGTAGCTGCGACTGATACGATTGTACAGAGTGAAGATGGCAAGGTGATTTCATTTGTGCCGGACCGCAGTAAGATGTATCAGGGACAGACGCCGCAGACATTCCGCTTAAAGAAACTGAAATCGCTGTATGAATCTTTGACCGATGAGGAAAAGAAAATTCTTACGGATGCAGCGAAGATTTTTGTTATGAAGGGCGAAGACGTATATCTCGTAGAAGGAGAAGTATCAAACATTAAGATAACTTATCCTTATGATTTGCGTGTGGCAGAAACATTGATTCAGTCGGAGCAGGAGGATTAAGAGCGAATGCTTAATACAGTATACCAGTTGGTGGCTCCTCGTAAATTCGAGGTCACTTATGAAAACATCGGATTGCAGGATGATGACATTATCGTTCGTCCGACACATCTTTCGATTTGTAATGCAGACCAGAGATATTATCAGGGGCTTAGGGAAGAACATGTACTTCGTCAGAAACTGCCGATGGCATTGATTCATGAAGGGATTGGTGTTGTACTTCGTGACCCAAGTGGCGAGTTTGAGCCGGGGGAAGAGGTTGTGATGATACCGAATACACCGGTAGAAGAAGATGAGTTTATTGCGGAGAACTATCTTCGCTCAAGTAAATTCCGTGCCAGCGGATTTAATGGATTTATGCAGGAATATGTTAAAATCCGCAAGGACAGATTAGTCCGTCTGCCACAGGGAATCAACAAAGAAGTAGCGGCATTTACGGAAATTGTCAGTGTCAGTGTTCATGCGATTTCACGCTTTGACCGTTTTGCACATGGTAGAAGAAATGTGGTAGGTATCTGGGGCGATGGTAATTTAGGTTATATTACGGCTGTGTTTTTCAAAACAATGTTCCCGGATACAAAACTGTATATTTTTGGTGTCAGCAAAGACAAGCTTTCTGATTTTACATTTGCTGACGCAACGTATCAGGTAAGTGACATTCCGGAGAATATGGAATTAGATCATGCTTTTGAGTGTGTGGGTGGAGCCGGTTCCGGAAAGGCAATCGACCAGATTATTGATTTTATTAAGCCTGAGGGAACGATCTCTATATTAGGAGTATCGGAGTATCCGGTACCGATTAATACCCGCATGATTTTGGAAAAAGGATTGAGAGTATTCGGAAGCAGCCGAAGCGGAAGAGTGGATTTTGAAAAGACGGTTGAATTATATAGAGAGCATCCGGAAATTATCAATTACTTGTCTAATATTGTAGGCGCGGTAATTCCGGTTCGTTCGATAGCTGATATGAAAAAGGCATTTGAGATGGACATTCAGAAGTCCTTTGGAAAGACGATTATGCTTTGGGAGAAATGAGGTATCTTATGATAGCAGTGATTGTACCAATTTATAATACAGAAAAATATTTACGGGAAACAATAGACAGTGTCATTTGCCAGACACTGTCTTTTGCAGAGCATATCCGGCTGATTTTGTTAGATGATGCCAGTACAGATGGCTCATTTGCCATTTGTGAGCAGTATCAGAAGCAGTATCCAAAGCAGATTGTAGTGAAGCACTATGACACAAACCAGGGTGTTTCTGCACTTCGCAATGAAGGTGTACGGATTGCGGGAGAGATGGGTGACGAACTTATTACTTTTTTAGATTCGGATGACAAGTTAGCGGATGATGCAATGGAAAAAGCGGTGCAGTATTTTGATGCACATGAAGATGTCTTTGTGGCGGCTATAGGAATTCGTTATTTTGATGCTTATGAAGGTGAGCAGCGATTAAACTGGCGTTTTGAAAAGACGGATGTTGTTGATATTAAAAAGGATTATACGTATCCTCATTATTATGTAGGCGGCGTGTTTTTAAGGCATGCGGTACTTGATGAACTGCATTTTGATGAGTCGCTGAGTTTTTGGGAAGATGCGCTGGCTGTGAATCAGGTGATTGTTTCTCAGGGAAAATACGGATTGATTGCCGGAACGCATTATTACTATAGAAAGAGAGAAGATGAATCTTCTCTTGTCGATACGGCATGGCATAAAAAAGAGCGTTATACAACGCTGTTATCGTCTGGTTATGGACAGTTATTTGCCTACTCAAGGAAAAAGCACCATCGTATTATTCCTTATGTGCAGTACATGGTAGCGTATCATATGCGGCTTATGATGATGAAAAGTAAGCAGAGCATTATCGAAGAAATTTTGTCGGAAGATGAGTTGGCGGCACTCAGAGATGATGTGCAGAAGGTATTAAAAAAGATAAAAGTGAAATACATTTTACAGATTCCGACGTCACTTCCGATTATTGAGGGAATGCTCTCAATGCGTGCCGGAAAACAGGTGCGTGCCAAACGTGTCTACAAGGACAATGACTGTGTACTTATGTATAAGGGCGTTGAATTAGCCAGAATGTCTGAGCGTTCCGTTAAATTGTTCCATATCATAGAAGATGAGGAATCGGAGTTTAACGGTATGTGGAGAGGGCGTTTCTGCACACCGATTTACGCTATGAAAAAAGAAGATTATATCTTTGCCGAGCATAACGGCGTACGGATTAATTCAGAAGAATTTATTTGCCGTAAACAAATTTTTATTCTTGGAAAACGTCTGCGATGCTACTATCATGCAGGGTTTGCCATTGCGATTCCGAAAGAATGGGATCGTGCTGTGTTTGGAATTCATATTGCAGAAGCAGATGCGGATATTTTGATGAATGAGATTGTATTTAATGAGGTAAGGCTGATTTATTTTGAAGGGGAAACAGAAGAACATGATGAATTCGAAATCGACAGAGATGATGAAAAAGACATGTAAAGATCATTTTTTTAAAGCGGGGCAATGGTTTTGGTTTGTGTTTGTGTACGGCATTGCTTTGATTGCCTTTAGCAGTTTGATACAAAAATCTTTTTTTGCGATGATTTTACTGCCAATTGTTGTTTATGGAATATATCATTTTTTTATGAGAGAACGAATTGCCTTTAAAGAGATAAATTATCAGATTGTTTTTTATGTCATAAGCATTGTTTTTGCTGTGTTTATGTTTTTTGTTGCTTATTCCGTGCGTGTGCAGATTTTTTCATGGGATTGGGGAAAAGTAATTCGTTCTGCAAGTGAGTATACATTAACAGATAAGTTGACAGATACTACGTACTTTGCAAGATATCCGAATAATCAGTTTTGGTATTGTATTTTGACATTCTTTTTCAGAATGGTTCATTTTATATGGCCGGAGACGGGGCTAAATGAATTTTATTTAGCGTCTATAGCACTTGGATGTGTTATGACAGTGGCATCTATCTTGTTGCTTCATCACATAGCAGTTCTTATTTGGAATGAAAAGAAGGCGTTTTTTGTTGGTTTAATGACATGGTTTTGTATGCCGTTGTGGTTATGGGCTATGTATGCTTATACGGATATAGCAGGAATGCTTTTGCTGGTAGTTATGCTGTATTGCTACACGAAGGCTGTTTTGAGTGAACCCGGCTGGAAAGTTTTTTGCTGGTTGTGCTTATTTGGAGTGGCTGCATCTGCTGCATTTTCAGTTAAAGTTACTGTGTTTATTCTCTTTATTGCGGTTTTCGCCTGCTTATTACTTCAAAAAAAATCATGGAAAAAGATTATTGCCGGTATTGTCATTGTAGCAATTTCGTTTGGAGTCGGTCATGGATTGTGTAATTATGTAAAGTCTTCTGTAATTCCGTTAGAAGAATCGTATTGCGATGCCTATGAATTTCCGCTGACCCATTGGATTATGATGGCACTTGGATATGGGGGATATCAGCAGGAGGATGTCGATTTTACCATTTCATTTAATTCATACGAAAAGAAAAAAGAAGCTAATATAAAAGAGATTAAGAAACGATTGAAGGCACGTTCTTTCCATGAAAGTTTTAAATTTTTTGGTTATGATAAACAAGTTAGAACATGGGGAGATGCTACACTTGCCAGCTGTGTATATTTAGCTGAAGGCCCACAGGAGCCTGACAATATATTAAAACAATTTGTGACATTAAAAGGAAGCAAATACTGGATAGCTCTTTTGTATATGACGCTATATTATGGCTTAATACTTGTTGGGATGTTTTTATCGGCACGATTTGCAGTAAAAAGAAAATCTGATGCAAAAGCGGTGGATATGCCGATTTTTGCTTCAAGTATTACGATGCTTGGAATAGCATTGTTTCAGACTATTTGGGAATGTAATTCAAGATATTTAGTTGTATTTATTCCTATTATGATTTTGTTAGCTGCCGATGGCTTTTTTGCATGGAGAGATTACCTTAGAGGGGAGAGGATAAAGTGAAACACTATCATTTTTCAAAATCCGACACATCAATTGCGAAATTAATTGCTATTAGTTTGATGCTTTTGCATCACTTATTTGGATTTACGGATCGGATTTTGCCTGAGAATATGTACCAGAGTTTATATATGTTTCGCGGGCAGCCTATAGAAGCAGCAATCTGTGCTTCTTTTAAGGTGTGTGTTGCGTTCTTTTTGTTCCTTAGTGGATATGGAACATATCTGAGTATGCGTAAAAGTAAATCAATTTCGAAAATGATTGCAAATCGTATATTTCGGTTTTTAAAATACATATGGCAGGTTATGATTATTTTTGTTCCAATTGATTTTATATTAGGTGTGACAAAGGTAAATCTTACATCCTCATGGACAATTCAATATGATTTTGAAAGCATTATTCTTAGCATGCTTGGATTTGAAAAGTATAATGGTGAGTGGTGGTTTGTTATGCCATACATATTTTTACTTATGATGACGCCGCTTATGCTTCGGTTTTTAAAGAGAAAAAAAGCTGATTTCTTTACAGATTTTCTCGTTGTTTTGGGGATTGCTTTGTTTTCTTTGTATGGTATCCCTAGGTTGATGAGTTATGATATGTTGGTTGACTTTAAAGGGACAGTATGGGGAATTCTGCTTTGCAACGTTGTTTACCTACTTCCAATTTATCTATTTGGTATGATTTTTGCAAAGTATCAGGTATTCTCGTATTATCATCAGATATTACCGAAAGGAATATTAAGTTACCCTGTATTATTATTTGTTGCGGCTGCAGGTTTTTATATGCGTTATAAAATTGGATCTTCTTATGACTTTTTCCTGGTTGGACCTATGATTTATGCGTGTGTTATGCTTATTCAGAAAATTCCGGGAGTTATCTGGGTGTCAAAAAAGGCAGGAAGATATATTACTTTTGTTTGGTTGATTCATAGTTTTTACGTGTTTCAATTTGGACAGAAATTTATATATTCCTTCGGAAATCCGATATTAATTTTTATCGTGCTGACAGTGGTTTCTTTTGCTTCAGCAGCAGCTGTTTACTGGCTTTTTACCGGATTATCCAAAGGAGTCAAGAAAATCAGATGCTTTCATAATCGGACAGTGTAAGTCTGTTTTCCAAAATTATATCAATGGCCTCACGTACAGGAGCGTCGCCGGACTTTTGAGTCAGAACAAAATCAACATATGGAAGCAATGCGGCAGCGCAGTCAGCCGGTGCAAAGGTAATGCCGGCTGTTTGCATTGCAGACAGATCATTCATATCATCACCAATATATACCGTTTGTTCAGGAGTGCAGTCATATTTCGCCATTACATTTTTCAAGATATCAGCTTTATCGCGAACACCCTGATAAAGCACGGTAATCCCTATTTCTTCGCATCGTCTGGTGACAATTTTTGAACGGCGGCCGGTGATGATAATAGGAACAATACCCTTTTTTATTAAGAGTTTAATACCTAATCCATCTTTTGCGTTAAATGCTTTCATTACCTCACCGTCATTACCAATATAAATTTTTCCATCGGTTAATGTTCCGTCGACGTCCATTGCAAACAATTTAATATTTGAAAAATCTTTTTTCATGTGAGTACCTCCGGTATTAGTAATTATTCATCCATTACCGTTTCAAAGTAAGATGGTGTAATGAATGAGATAGGGCAACTTGATTTTCTCGTATTTTTATAATCAACAAGCATGCTTTTTATATCTTTATTTGCTTCTTCAGCATTTAATGTATTTCTGGTTTTTTCCATGGCTTTTTCAACGTAATTCGGATTTTCACTATTATGGCTGTAACCATCAAAACCTGCGATGGAAATGCTATTCACATTCATCAGGTCTAGCAGACGAAGAAGAAGCACGCCAGAATTATCGAGCTGCTCCCAACCGCATTTTACCAATCGCAGAAAATCGATAATAAAGAGATTATCATCTTTCCTTGTCGTTACATTTGATGTCACAATTTTTTTACATTTATTAAAAGCCGCTTCATTACGCCAATACTGGTACCGGTTTTTGTTGCTGAAATATGCAAAATCAATCGGATAACAATCGGTGAGAAGATTAACGCTAATTACAATAGGATTCTTCTCTTTATAAAAATGCTGAATTTGTCCCTGGCATGTTTTAATCGTGTGACCGGGAAGAAGAACCAAAATATCTTTCCCACTGAGTGCATTTTGAAGTGATGCAATGGCAGAATCATCCTCGCAGTGTGTATTTTGATAATCCAAATAGGTCTTTTCGAGAAGCGAGTAGTCGTACCGTTTTCGCTCCACCGGGTCCAAACGGTTTAGTAAAAAGTTAATATCGCGGCTTGCAATTCCTGCCTTTGCCGAAAGGTAGGAGATGTTGTTTACATGCGCACTGTGTGAACCGGCAAGAAAATATGGGATGGAGTAGCCCCATTCATAACTGTTATGGAAACCGTCGATATAATTGTCTATAAGATCTAAAACAATATCAATATCATAACCACTATTAAACTTACGGTTCATATACTGCATGACAAGTTCTGTATTTGTATTTCCTGCGCCACGTCCCATGCCTGCCATTGTGCTGTCTACAACAATATCGCGGAGTCCCTGGCTCATATCAATAAAATCCTGAGATAGAGCAAAGGACATCTGCAGGTTATTATGTGAGTGGAATCCAATTTTAGCATTTGCCCATAAATTATGATGAACCAGATAAAATACACGCTGTAAATCCTCACGATACAGAGAACCGAAGGTATCGACGATGGAAAAAGCATATGGTTCCAATTCATTTATTTTTTCAATCAAGTCTAAAAGTTCAGCATCTGTATATCCTAATATGTCAACAGGCTGCACATAAAGTTTGTATCCTTTATTGACGATTGCTTTGCAAAAATCAATAACCTCAAAACGTTCGTTTTTAAAAAAGCAGGCACGTACACCATCAATCGAAGTGCCATCATAAGGCTCTAAGTTATCAATATGGTATCGGCTGTAATCGGCAAGGCAGACATAAGATGAATGCCTTTTGTCTGTAGGTAAAAATGAGCGGAGCTGTGCAGCATTATTAAAGATGGTTGTGCCCTCCCGATGTGGTTCGTCTTTCAGAAATCCGCATTCAATAACATCTATGCCGCTTTCTGTTAAACCTTCAATAATTCCTTTTATTGCGGTATTGCCAAATTGACTGTCAATCAGGTATGCACCATCGCGCAGTGTACAATCTAATATATTTACTCGTTTCATAAAAACCTCCCTGTTAAAATTGATACTACCATTCTGATGGAAGAAGCCAATTCTCATATGGTATCATATGTCCAAATGCGTCAATGGCCCCTTTCGCTGTTGGATAGTAGCGGCCTACCATACTATTTTTAATTGCAAGAAGTTCCGGGGCAATCTGTTCTCCCGGAATTTTATTGCTTGAATTGTAATAGCGTCCAAAATAATATAGGGTAGCAGATTTATTGGTCATCTTATTATAACATTGTGTTACCATTTGGGAAATCGTTTTGTGTAAAAACTTTCCATATTCACCAAAAGGATTATGAGTGGCAATCAAATCCCATTTTTTGTAGGATAAGATAAGATTAATATCTTCCTGCATAGCATTTTTACATGTGGAAAGCATATCGGTTTCATACTTTCCGTTACTAAATGTTTTTCGGACGTCCGGGTAATCCAAAATCAGGTATTTGTCATTTGTCGTACGCATTGTTTGCTCAAAGGCTGTTCTTCGTTTTGGATTCCAGCCATGCGTCATGCAGACAACGAGATATTCACCTTCTATAAGATGTCCGCCGCCCCAAAGTGTCTCGTCATCCGGATGTGCGGTAATCATCACTTTTTTTATGGAAGTTAAGTCAAGGTTATCTAACATTTGTTTCGTAATGTAGCCTTTTGTACGAGTGATTTTAAGATTCCAGCTGCATGTAAGAGCTGGATTTGTCTTATATACTGCAGTAATAGTAACAGTTTCAATTGGACGAAGGGCAGTTACTGTACCATTTTCATCAACAGTTGCAGCGGTTTTGTTGCTGGATGTCCATTTGATTCGATGATCCGTTGCGTTGGCCGGACCTGTGACTAACTGCATTTTATGTGATGTTCCGGATTCTAACGAAACAGGATTGTTCTTTGCAAATTCTATTGAGGTATATGGTATATCCTCAATGGTAATATGATGTTTTGCCTTTTTTTTACTTTCTTTCACGCGAACTGTTATAGTAACCTTTCCTGCATGGTGGGATGTGACAACACCATCCTCATTGACTGTGGCAACACTTGGATTGTTTGACGAAAAAACAAGGGTATCATCCGTTGTGTTTTTTGGAGAAAGAGTAGTTGTCAGTGCTATTTGTTCACCAACAAGTGCGGTATTTTCTCCGGAAAGTGTGATTTTTTTTATCTTGATGCGTTTTTTTACTTTTAATTTAAATGAAGTGCGCTTTGCTGTTCCTTTTACCGAAGCGGTTATGGTTGTAGAACCTTTTTTTTTGGCTTTTACAATGCCTTTTTTTGAAACGGATGCAACTTTTTTATTTGAGGAGGTGAAAATTACTTTCTTAAAACGCGCATTATGGGGTTTTACCAATGTTTTCAATTCCAGTCTATCGCCGGTTGCCATGGCTTCTTTTGGTTTGTTTGTTATTTTGATTGATTTGGTACGAAAATAGGAAACGACACGTACAGAAGCTGTAATATCGTTTGGTTTACCGGGAATTTTGAGAGAAATTGTAACGGTTCCCTTTTTCTTTCCGGTGACGGTGCCATGTTTGTTTACAGAAGCAATGCTGGAATCACTGCTTTTCCATATCCAAGCGGCTTTGTTTTGCGTTGAAAGTGTTGAATCTTTCACTTGCATTGTAGTTTTTTTTCCGATTTGTACGGATTTATCAGGCATATCCTGAGCTGCCTGTACTTTGATATAAGTACTGCTGCATGTTAAAAAAAATGCAGCACCCAAGAAAAATAAGGCTTTTTTTGTTATAGTCATAATAATAGCATCTCCTTTTGTTAAAAATCCTTTGGTTTATAAAATAAAAAACATATGTGAAGAAAATATGTCAAATGGACACATTGTTTTTTCTTATTATGTTTTCCACCAGTGCAACATGTTCCGGTAAGTCCACACCAATCGAGGTGTAGGTTGTTTCTTTTAAACGCATGTGATACCCTTTTTGCAAGGCACGCAGTGGTTCAATACCTTCACCTTTTTCCAATTCTGTCTGCTCCATATTTGCAAATTTCAACAAAAAATCTTTTTTATAAGCATAGATTCCGACATGGCGAAAAACTCGTGCTAACTGACCGTCTTTTATATTGGACGGAATAACAGAGCGGGAGAAATACATTGCATCTCCCGTGTCGTTTGTTACTACCTTTACTGTGCTTGTGGCACGGATTTCATCAGGATCTGTGATTTCCTTTTTTAAACTGCCAAAATAAACCGATTCATCTTCCGTAAAAATGGAAATCACTTCTCGGATCATTTCCGGGTTAATGACAGGTTCATCGCCCTGAATGTTGATATACAAATCACCATCCGTGTGTTCGGCAACCTCTGCTACGCGGTCGGAGCCTGTCTGATGGGTATCTTTTGTCATTTTTACATTCATGTTGTATTTTTCGCACGCGGCACGAATTCTTTCATCATCTGTGGCAACGTAAATTTCGTTAAGTTCCTTGACTTTCATAGCCTGATGATAGACCCAGTATATCATTGGTTTTCCGCAGATTTCAACCAATGGTTTTCCCGGAAAACGGCTGGATTTATAACGTGCCGGAATAACACCGATTATCTTCATTTTGATTCCTCCATTTTTTTACTCAAAACATCTTCAAGTTTTACGCGTGGAAAGATTTCAAGATTTCCACCGCGAGTTGCATTATAGATATGAATATTATGTTTCTTTGCATACGAATCAAGAAGTGCATATACTTCCATGGAGCGGTCTATGATGTGCTCCCCAATTTGTCTGGTTGTTAAAGTATCTGCTTGCATTCTTGTCTTGATTCGGTTAATATCGGTTTCTGCAACTTCTTTTGTTGTGTAATTATCTGTAAAATGTCCACCTTTATCATGAGGGTTTGTACAATCCACACCGAGCAGATAAATTTCTTTAAAGCCCATATGAAACGCCATTTCGGCAGCTAGAGAAAGTACGGTTGCCTTAATCATGCAGTATGCCTGAATGTTTCCGCGGACTTTGTAGCGTTCGGTTGGAATGGTATGGACGTAAGTGGTATCGACCGGTTTTTTGCGCATGCGGCGATAGGTGCGCTCTGTTGTAAACAGAGGAGCCTTTACCATTTTGGAAAGTTCGATGCCAAGCTTGGATGCGTAAATTGTGTCAGATACACAGTGAAATGACGGACGCCAGTCGGTTTTGTCAAAAATTTTGTATACCATGTTTGTACCGAAGGTGTATTCATCTTTCAATAAATGTAAATCTTCACCGGTCAGACTGGGACCGTTTCCAATGAGAAAACACCGTTCTCCTTTGTGACTGTCCTTCAAACGCTCGAGGCGTAAACTATTATTGTTATGGAACATTCCGTGAGAGCGGAAAAATCCGAGAACATTATAACGCAGTAACAGCCATAAAATGCGCATTCGGTTGAGCGTTTTTTTAGTATAGCGTACAAAACGTTCGTAGAGGGTTCTCTTATGAGGCAGTGCCCTAAGACACATATCAATCACTCGTTTGCCGGAATTCCCATCTTCATATGGATTAAATTTTTGGTTAAATTCCAATTGCTTGTCTCGATAAGGAAATTCGCATTCCTGACGGTGGATGGCATCAACCAGTTCCTGTTCCGTTTTTGTGATTGGTCCCGGTAATTCTTCCGGCGACAGGTAAAGACCACGCACATCTTGTTTGTAGGAATCTGCGTCGTACATATGAAAAACCATCGGACGCATTAAATTTGCATAGTCAAACATGGTGGAAGAGTAGTCCGTAATCATTAAATCACTGACTAAATACAAATCATTGACCGACTCTACGTCACTTACGTCATATATGACAGGGTTATCTTTTATTTTTGCTGCTCCAATTTGGTGATGGGCGCGAAATAAAAGAATATAATCGCTGCCGAGCATGTCCATCAGTACATTGACATCAAAACCATCCGGCAAGGAAAATGCCCCATTTTCATCCAGTGATGAGTCACGCCAGGTTGGTGTATAGAGAAGAACCTTTTTCCCTTCCGGAATATGTAATGCTTCCTTTTTCTTTTGGATTTCTTCACTTGTATAATGAAAAAGTTTGTCATTGCGAGGATATCCACTTGCGACAAATTTTACAGAAGGATCTCCGATTGCAAAAGCAGAAGCTATTTTTTCACTATAATAAGGAGACGGAGATGGGAAAAAAGTTACTTTTTTCCCTTTTGCCCGGTATCGTCTGTGCATATGAGAACGTGTCTGACGAGGATCGGAATCTGTTTCGATATCACAGCCGAGTCTCTTTAATGGTGTACCATGCCAAGTCTCGATATAGATTTGGGTTTTTCGTGGTTTTAGATAATCAGCAACTGTGATATTGTTAATCCAGTAACGAGCACTGGCATAATATCTGCGGTAGGCAGAAGTTCCCTTCTTCACCAGTATGGTATGATGGTTTTCCAGTAAATCAAAATGCGCTGCAGGGTCAGTGAATGCCCACACAAAATAAAACGAGCGGAATTTTTCATCCTTTTGCAGCTCGTCATATATGGCACGCACGCTGTCAGTGGCTTTTTTTCCGCCATAGGATTCAAAGACAATATAGTTGTCAGAGACTGTCGAGTGCAGTTTTGTAATACCGTATTTTATCCGATTTTTATAGTAGGACAAATTTTGTCTTAGCATGTAACGAGACTGCTTGTTCATGGTTGTATGTTCCTTTCCCCAAGTGTTAATAGATACCTCATATACTATAACGATTTATAGGTAAAAAGTCAAATGTTTTGCAAATATATGAGAACTGTGGTATAATGCCCATAATAATGTGATAATATAGGAGGACAGGTATGTCAAAGGGTAAAATAATTTATATGGTTGTACCTTGTTATAATGAAGAAGAGGTGCTTGATGAGACGACAAAACAGTTAAGTGATAAATTGCAAAAATTGATCGATGCAGGTGAGATTAGTGAAAAAAGCCGGATTCTTTATGTGAATGATGGTTCAAAAGATCAGACATGGCCGATTATCTGCCGTCTGCATGAAGAATATACACTTGTCAGTGGATTGAATCTTTCTAGAAACCGCGGACATCAGAACGCTGTGCTTGCCGGCCTTATGTATGCGAAGGATCATTGTGATGCAGCGATTTCAATGGATGCTGACTTACAGGATGATATTCATGCTATTGATGAGATGGTAGATAAATTTAATCATGGAATTGATGTTGTTTACGGTGTGCGCAGCAGCCGAAAAAAAGACACATTTTTTAAGAAATTTACGGCAGAAGGATTTTATAAAATCATGAAATGGATGGGGGTTGACATTGTCTTTAATCATGCAGATTTCCGCTTGATGAGTAAGCGTGTTTTAATGCAGATGGAAAATTACAAGGAAGTCAATCTCTTTTTACGCGGAATTGTACCGTTAATCGGATATCCGGCAGACAACGTATACTATGAAAGACAGGAGCGCTTTGCAGGAGAGAGCAAATATCCGCTGAAGAAAATGTTGTCGTTTGCATTTGACGGCATCACTTCATTTAGTGTCAAACCAATCCGCTTTATATTAAGCCTTGGTCTTGTCATCTTCTTGGCAAGCCTTGGAATCCTGATCTATTCGATTGTGCGCCATGCAATGGGTGCAACGGTACTTGGCTGGAGCAGTCTTATGGTTTCTATCTGGGCGCTTGGCGGTTTGCAGCTTCTTGCGATAGGTATTGTCGGTGAATATATTGGAAAGATGTATCTAGAGACGAAAGGCCGTCCGAGATTTGCTATACAGGATATTCTAAATGATGTAGACCGGGCCGAGTAAGAGTTCAGTGATTTTGTTTTGACGGGGAAAGGAATACAAAAAGAAAGTGATAGTGGAAAAAATACAAAATTTTTTGTGTGTGGCAGCGAAAAAGATATTTCTTTGCGTACACATTTTTATTGTGGTTATGATTCTGCTTGAGTTCGGAAGACTTGCAGGTGATGTGTTTCCGTTACATTATCAATTGTTGAATGCTTTGCTGGCATTGCTTGGGTTGACAGCAATTTTCCTCCTTTTTTTTATATGCTGCACGAGAAAAATAGCAGGTTGTGTTTGCAAAAAAAACAGAGTTGTTATGTTTTGCATATTTTATGCGGTAATTATATTTGTGATGCAGATGTATCTGTGTAAATGTATCTATTTTTATACGACGTGGGATGTCGGTATACTGCAGTCGGCAGCAGATGTTGTGACACATGGTGGAACAATTCAGGATTGGATCAGCCAAAGAGGAGATTCGTTTTCTCAGAATTATTTTAATGCTTACCCGAATAATATTTTTTTGACGATTATTTTTGCCGGAATAAAATATCTGTCATCTTTATTTGGATGTGTAGATAATTATTTTCCTACGATTGTTGCGGGGGTGATTTCCACAGATGCTGCCATTGTGTTTACTGTGATGACTGTTTGGAAATTAACGCATAGTCGAAAAGTGACTTTCCTATCTATAATCATTTGCACAGTTTTTTTAGGATTCAACCCATGGATTATAATCCCTTATTCAGATACATACGTACTTCCTTTTTTGAGTGCGGTTTTGTATTTTTATTGTTCCATGAAAGATGAGAAAAAGGGTTATGCATCATGGATAGGAATTGTGATAGCGGCTTCGCTGGGGATAAAAATCAAGCCGACGGTGGTGATTGCTTTGCTTGCAATTGTTCTGGCAGAAATATTTTTTTTGCGAAAGTGCCAAATTAAGGAAATTGCCGCAAAATGTTTAATTGTTGCAGGAGGAACCATAATTGTTTTGGGCCTGATAAATAGTTTGAGTGATGCTGTGTATGGCCAGCGGAATGGAGATGCACAAATGACATGGCAGCATTATCTGATGATGGGGGCAAATGAGGAAACATATGGCTCTTATTTTGGCGTTGACAGGGAGCGTTCATGGGGAATATCCGATCCGGAGAAGAGAAAGGAAATGCAAATTGAGGTGTGGAGACAACGTATAAGTGAGAAAGGCATTTGGGGCACAATAGAGTTTTATATGCAGAAATTGATAATTGCAAATGATGATGGCTCATTTGCATGGGGCTGGGAAGGAAATTTCTTTGGTGAATATCGTGGACTGCACAGTGAATTTGCACAAAAATTACAATCTTTTTATTATGCACAGGATAATAAGATGATTTATAATATTTTGCAGAGTATATGGGTTTCTATACAGATTTTGGTTTGTTTCTTTGCAATATTTTTTGATAACAGGAATAAAAGAGCACTTTTCATTGCGATGACATTGACTGGGATTAATTTGTTCCTTATGATATTTGAAGTGCGTGCCAGATATTTGTTTGTATTTGTTCCGTTTTATATTACAGCGGCTATGCTTGGCCTTTTCTATATGCAGGAAAAAGTCAAGATGATAAAAGATAGAAAATGTCATTTGCAATAGATAGAAGAGAAGGATTAATAAATCAGTGAGAAACTTTATTCGCAAAGCGAGTCCCTTGTTTCGAGTTGATTTACTAATCCTTCTTTTTTTATTTCTTGAACACCCATTCTCTTTGAATCTGGAAACTGATTGCAAAAAGCAGGGTGTCAATAACACATTTGCGAAGTGTCGAATAAGTAATAAATGTCAGCAGATGATCGACTAAAACAGCAGACAACAAAAGCTGAACAATTGCCAATGTGTAATATCTTACAAAAAGAAATGGCGAGCTTGAGTCATTTTTAAACACCTGATTTTTGTTCACAAAAAAGTTAAATAGCGAACTGGCAAAACGTGAAATCACAGTCCGCATTAATATAAGCACGGACAAATCGAAAAACGGAAGCATCCACTTGTCGGAGATGATCGGACGAAGCAGATAGCCAAGCAGCCAGTACAAAGCAATGTCGATAATAAAACTGGATAAAGAGCTTAGCATAAACTTAAAAAACACTTTGTAAATCCGAATCGAATCAATGAACGGATTAAAATGCGAGCTTTCATTATTTGCCAGATAAATTGTCTGAATCGGAAATTCTTCAATTGGAATCTGGTATTCCTTCGCAGCAATCAGCATATTCATTTCATATTCGAACCGTTCTCCTTTTACATTTGCAAAATGCTCTCTTATGAGAGGGGTTGGAAGTCCTCTGAGTCCGGTCTGCGTGTCAGAAACATGTATGCCGCATAAAAGCCGGATCATCTGCCGAGTCAACTTGTTTCCAAAACGGCTTCTCAGAGGAATTTTCTTGTCGTCAAACTGACGGCAGCCAAGAATCAAAGAATCCGGATGCTCATAGGTTAGTTTTGCACAAGTGTTAATGTCCGGAAGTACATGCTGACCGTCACAGTCCACGGTTACGGCACCTTTGATATCCGGGCGCTGCTCTAAAATATAGTTAAACGCAGACTTTAGTGCAATTCCTTTTCCGAAATTTACGACGTGGCGGATTATTTTGCAGTGGCAAGTCTCTTTGCATGTTTTAAAATACTTTCGATTGGCAATAAGACTTCCATCATCGACCAAAATGATATTGGAAAAGCCATCATCGTGCAATTGTCCAACGAGTGATACCATGCGCTCATCCGGGTCCAGTGCCGGAATGATGATGGCAATACTTTCTTTATAATTACCCAAAACATTTCCCCCTGTAATTCTGAAATCGAAATAATACTGTAAGTATAAGTCTATATCGTCTCAGAATCAAGCATTCGTGATTGACATTCTTTTTTTACATTAGCTTTTTGCGGCGTTTGCCGCATTTCGTTTGGCACGGTAACGCTCCGTTCCATCGAGAATTTTTTTGCGGATACGAAGATTTTCCGGTGTAACTTCGAGTAATTCGTCAGTGTCAATGTAATCAAGTGCCTGCTCTAAACTTAATTCTTTCGGCGGTGTAAGGCGCAGTGCTTCATCCGCACCGGAAGAACGGGTATTCGTCAGGTTTTTCTTTTTACATACATTGACCTCAATGTCATCGCTTTTTGCGTGTTCGCCGACAATCATGCCGCCGTAAACCTTTTCACCGGGACCAACAAACAAAGTGCCTCGTTCCTGTGCATTAAAAAGACCGTAGGTAATTGTTTCGCCGGATTCAAAAGCAATGAGAGAGCCTTGTTTACGATAAGGGATTTCTCCTTTAAATGGACCATAGCCTTCAAATTCTGTATTGATAACACCGTTTCCTTTGGTGTCTGTCATAAATTCGCCGCGGTATCCAATCAGTCCACGGGCTGGAATGATAAATTCCAGACGTGTCGTGCCTGCATTTAATGGGGTCATTGCCTGTAATTCCCCTTTACGCTGGCTGAGGCGGTCAATGACATTTCCGGTAAATTCATCCGGCACATCGACATAAGCACGTTCCATCGGTTCTAATTTTTTGCCATTTTCATCTTCTTTATAAAGAACCTCCGCTTTGCTAACCGCAAATTCATATCCCTCACGGCGCATATTTTCAATTAAAACGGATAAATGCAGTTCCCCGCGACCGGACACTTTATAAGCTTCGGTTGTGTCGGTATCTTCCACACGGAGGGATACGTCGGTATTTAACATGCGGTATAAACGGTCACGCAAATGGCGGCTTGTCACGTATTTTCCTTCCTGACCGGCAAGTGGACTGTCATTTACCATAAAATGCATGGCAATCGTTGGCTCCGAAATTTTCTGGAACGGAATTGCCTGCGGATTTTCCGGACTACACAGAGTATCTCCAATGTGAATGTCTGCAATACCTGAAATGGCTACAATTGAGCCAATTGTTGCTTCTTCGACTTCCACACGGTTGAGTCCTTCAAATTCATACAATTTGGAAATTTTAACTTTTTCATTTTTATCCGGGTCATGATGGTTGACAATAACGGCATCCTGATTGACGCGGATGGTTCCGTTATCGACTTTTCCGATGCCGATTCGGCCAACGTATTCATTGTAATCAATGGTGCTGATTAAGACCTGTGTGTCGGCGTCCGGATCGCCTTCCGGTGCCGGAATATAATTTAAAATCGCATCAAAGAGCGGCTTCATGTCGGTGCCTTTCTCATTGACATCGCAGGATGCCACACCTTCTTTTGCCGAGGCAAAGATAAATGGGCAGTCTAACTGGGATTCATCCGCATCTAAATCGATAAACAGCTCTAAAATTTCATCGACAACTTCTTCCGGACGAGCTTCCGGACGGTCGATTTTGTTGACACAGACAACAACCGGCAAAGACAGCTCCAGTGCTTTCTTTAACACAAATTTTGTCTGAGGCATTGCACCCTCAAAAGCGTCAACGACTAAGATGACACCATTTACCATTTTAAGAACGCGTTCTACTTCACCACCGAAATCGGCATGTCCCGGTGTGTCGATGATATTAATTTTCACACCTTCATAGGTAATGGCTGTATTTTTTGATAAAATAGTAATGCCTCGTTCACGCTCAATATCATTTGAGTCCATGACACGTTCGGCAACTTCCTGATTGGCGCGGAATACACCGCTTTGTTTCAATAATTCATCCACTAAGGTTGTCTTGCCATGATCGACGTGTGCGATGATGGCGATGTTTCTGATATCGTCTCTTGTTGTTTTCATAGAAACCTCCATTCATTCATGCAAAAACCACAAAGTCGTATTATAGCACGATTTTTTTTGTGTGGCAAGTTCGGGCGTAAAACGCTAAACAAAATGCTAGGTTTTTTTGTTCTTTTATGGTAAAATAGAATTCATATAAAAAAGGAGGTGCTCTTGTGGGGCTGAAAAGGAAGAAGTGGTTACTGGGGACAGGATAATAACGGAGATACGAATCGTTTGCAGAAATCCCTTTTAATTACAGTAAAATAATAAAAAGAATGGAGAACAAAGATGGAACCGGAAATTACAGATATTTTTGACCGTATTATGAATTGGAAGTTGCTTCGATTTATGTGGCCTTTTTATAAAAAAAATAAGGACAAGCTTTTATATTTGTTTTTTGGAGGATGTACAACACTTGTTAATCTTGTGATTACATATGGATTGTGGTATGGTTTGAAATGGGAACAGTGGTATGTCGGGAAATTTGCACTGGGCACGTTCCTTGGAAATTTAATTGGAATTGTGTCTGCTATTTTGTTTGCTTACGTGACAAATAAAAAGTTTGTATTTGCGTCGAAAACAACAGGAATGAAAGAACTTTTGGTTGAGTTTATTAAGTTTGTTGGCGGCCGTGTATCCACTTTAATTATCGAACTTGGCGGTGTTCAGCTTGCTGTAATATTGTTCCCTGATTCTAATACACTTTTGTTTGTGGCGAAACTTTTGACTCAGGTTTTGGTTATTATAATTAATTATTTTATCAGCAAATTATTTGTGTTTAAGGGAACAAAAGAGGCATCTTTTGACAATCAAGACTAAATTTTAATTTGAATTTGTCCGATATATAGATTACGGATGCGAATGTTTATTTTAGAATCAGATTTTAGATAGATGATATAGAAAGGTATGGTTATGGATATGAGAGAACAAATTAAGAAAAGATTCAAAAAAAGAAGATATGCAGTGCTTCTTACACTTTTTGTGGGGGTATTATTTTTTCTCCTGCGTGGGCAGTTTTCTCATGCGGCTGACCAGATTTTTATTCAGTTTAATGGTGCTGATTTAGACCCGGCAGTTACTTATGACATGACGACAAGCAGTATGCAGCTGATGCTTCGTACGGAAGGAACGGCTTATGATGATGAACGTTATAAGGTAGAATGGACGATTGAAGATGCTACAGCCCGTGACATTATTGCATCAATTAGTCCTGGTACATCCAAAACAATTGGTATTGTAAAGGCTTTGTCACCTGGTGATGTCACCGTTACAGTAACCGTTAAGGACAGTATGGCTGGGGATGCTGTGTTAGGTAGTACGACGTGTAATATCCGTGTCGTATTCTCGATCGATACATCAACCGACGATTCGATTTATAAATTTGTTCATGAAAATGACACGGCAAGGTCTCTTGTGATGTATTCGAACAGTGCACCGGTTAATCTTAGTTTGAACTTTGGTTCTGCCAATTCTTCGAATACCCAGTGGTCGAGTGCGAATGAGGAGGTAGTAACCGTAACACAGAGCGGTGGTCTTGTTTCTCCGGTTGGTGCCGGTAAGACGCAGGTGATTGCAACGTATACACCGACCGGTGGTGCGGAAACGTATACGGCATATCTGGATGTTTATGTTATCCCTCGTGTTTCGACAACCAATGGGGCAAATTATGGAACGGCGATTGACGCCCAGTTAAATTCCGGTGAATGTTTATACACGGATACGAACTTTGCAAACAATCTGGAAGTAATCCGAAGTAAGATTGTGTGGGTTGTAAAAAAAGATGATGATCAGGGAAATTCAAAAATTATTGCAGATTCCCTTGGAAAAGATTCGGATTTGATTTCGATTACGCCGACGGCGAGTCGAAGCAATGAACTGCGGATTGAAGGAAAAGCGGGTGAGTATGACCTGTATTTCTATACTTATGGCAGTTATGATGAAAACGTGGATAATGGAACAACAGCATATACACCGACCGTTGTGCATCTGACAATTAAGAGTGATATTCAGGACAAAACGGAGATTTTAAGTATTGGTGATGGATATCATTTTGCGGAAAGTTATAATATGACGCTGGAAGATTTTAATGAGTGTTTCAGTGTGGATATTAAGATGGCGCAGGGAGCACCGGATTATTCCGAATATGCGGACTTTGATAATACAAAGGCAGAATTAACGGCAAAAAATGTCGGTAACCTAGTGGCAACGCTGACCGTGAGAAGCGGCAGGGAAGCCTATGTTCGCAGAATTTTAGGACTTGCCGAGAATGAGGCGCTGCCGGCGGCTTTCACAACAAAGATTGATATTACGGATAACATTCAGTTAAATCGGACGTCAATGACGATTGTGGTTGGGCAGAAAGAGCAGTTAAGTGTTAAATTAAATAGTATTTATTCCGGTTCCATTACATGGGAGAGCAGTGACCCGAACTATGTATCGGTAGACAGACTGACCGGTTTGATTGAAGGTAAGAAAGTGACAACGCAGGATGTTGTGATTACAGTAACTTTGGATGCCGGAAATGGTTTGTATAAGACTGCAACCTGTACGGTAAAAGTAGAGGCTACGGTATCCGGCTTTACCTTGAATCCGGGAACGGATCAGCAGATGTTAGTTGGCGATCATCTTACAGTAGTTGCAAATATCAAACAGACCGTTACCGTTGCACCGCTTCGCTGGATTAGCAGCAATACTTCGGTCTTTACGGTAGAACAGGCATCGGACGGCAAGAGTGCAATTCTTACTGCAGTTGGTGGTGGACGTGCGACGTTGACTGTTTACAGTACTGTGAATAACGAGTACAAATCGTTTGAGGTGACGGTGCGTATTCCAATTAATGAAATTTCATTTAGTGCCGCACAGATGCAGTTAGAGCTTTACAAGAGCGGTTATAATATGAAAGACGAAGTGAAGTGGGGTCCAACCAATGCGACCGATACAGCGCTTACATGGGCTAGTTCCGATACTTCCGTTGTTGAGTTAGACAAAGATGGTTATATGAAATTCAAGGGAGCCGGTACAGCGCTTGTTAGTGTGTATCCGACCTACAATCCATACAATGTAATGGCATCCTGTCTAGTAACGATTATTGGTACGCCGGATAGTATGACGATAAGTCAGATGGATGTGACGATGAATGTAGGTGAGGCGGTTCCGTTATTAGTAGATTTTAATCCGAAAAATACGGCAACCGGTATTACGTGGACGCCAAATGATGATGGTATCGTGGCGGTAACTTATGATGAAGAACGCCGCATTGCTACATTGACCGGTAAAGCACCGGGAACTACGAATATTAATGTGGTGACAACCGAAGGTTTGATATCGAATGTAAAAGTTTCTGTGAAACAGCCGTCAACGGCGTTGAATCTGACACCAAAAGACGTAACGCTTAAGACCGGTGACAGTGTGAACTTAAAGGCAACCTTTACACCGGCAAATTCAACAGATACGATTGTATGGAAGAGTTATAATACCGGTGTGGCAACGGTTGATACGAATGGCCGTGTGACCGGTGTGAAAGCAGGTTCGACATTTATTCAGGCGACTGCTTACAACGGAAAAGTGGCAGGACCGACGACAGTTATTATGGTGACTGTGCAGGATGGTGTGAAAGGAGTTTCCTTAGACTCATCAGAAAAGACGGTTCGAGTGGGCAGCTCGCTTACGCTGATTCCAATTTTTAATCCGGTAACTGCTTTTAATAAGGCAATGACTTGGAAATCATCGAACAGTAATATTAAGATTGAGGCGGCAGGAGTTTCCAATCTGAAAGTAACTGGTGTAAAAGCCGGTACGGCGATGGTAACCGGTACGACGACAGATGGTGGATTTTCTGTATCCTGTTTGATTACGATTCTGCCAAAACAGAAAGAAAATGATACGAAGGTGACGGTATCGCCGAAAACCAAATATTTGGCTAAAGGCAAGTCATTCTATGTGACAGCCACAGTTACCGGCTCAAGTAATAAAAAGGTAAAATGGACGAGCAGCAAAAAATCAGTTGCAACCGTGACTTCCGGCGGTAAGGTAAAGGCAAAGAAATTAGGAACGACTTATATCAAAGCGACAGCGAAGGATGGTTCCGGTGCATACGCCAGATGTAAAGTGCGTGTTGTTCGTAAAGTGAAAAAAATTAAACTGAACCGCTATTCGGGCAGACTGCTTGTTGGAAGTACGTTGAAACTGAAAGCAACTGTTCTTCCGAAAAATGCGACGATTAAGTCCGTGAAGTGGACGACGAATAAAAAATCGATTGCAACAGTCAGCAGTACCGGACGAGTATTGGGAACCGGCGAGGGTATTGTAAAGATTAAGGCTTCGGCAAAAGATGGTTCCGGTAAGTCAGCAACTTGCATACTTCATGTTGTTGAGCCGATTGAGGCAACGGGAATTACTGTGGCAAACAGCCAGATTACCGTGGCGAAAGGAAAGATTGCCCAGTCCGGCATTACCTTAAATCCGGTCAATTCGACGACGAAGATTAAATATCACTCCGATAATCCGAGAGTGGCAACCGTAAATAAATATGGTAAGATTAAGACCAAACGTGCCGGAGAGGCTACGATTTACGGAACGACTTCGACCGGACTGTATGGTTATTGTGATGTATTGGTTGTAGATTTAAACCGCAAGGCAGTAACCCTTCGTCCATATGATACCGAACAGCTTCATGTAAACGAGATTAGTACCGGTGTAACATGGTATTCAAGAGATATTAACATTGCAACCGTATCATCGACCGGACTTGTTACCGGACGTAAGAGAGGTATAACAACGATTTATGCGGTTGTCAACGGTGTAAAACTCGGATGCCGCGTGAACGTTACAAAATTAAAGTAGTGGAATGGGAGGAGACTATTGTTAGTAAATTTACATGTAAAAAACTTTGCGATAATAGACGAGATTGATGTTGATTTTTCTTCCGGGTTAAATATTCTTACCGGAGAGACGGGAGCCGGCAAATCGATTTTGATTGGCTCTATCGGCATCGCGCTCGGCGCAAGAGTTTCGCAGGAAATTATAGGAAAGCATGGCAACTCTGCGATGGTAGAGATTGTTTTCCAGATTGAAGATGAAGAGACAAAAGAGAAATTATCAAGATTAGGTGTAGACTCGGACGAAGGACAGATTGTCATTTCCCGCCGTATTACGGGAAGCCGGAGTGTAAACCGAATTAATGGTGAAAATGTATCGGTCAGTGTGATTCGCCAGGTGGCTGCCCTCTGCATTGACATTCATGGACAGCATGAAAACCAGTCATTATTGCAGAAGGATAAACATTTAGCAATTGTAGATGAGTTTGCCACCAAACAGTGTGTCGCTCTGAAACAAGAGATTGCTGCTTTATACCGTGAATATACAGCGCTGAAAAAACAGTGGCAGGATGAAGATGTGTCGGATGAGGAGCGTGCGAGAGAACTTAGTTTTCTGGAATACGAAAAACAGGAAATTGAGCAGGCATCTTTACAAGCCGGTGAAATCGAAGAATTGGAAGAAGCATACCGCAGAGCGTCCGGCGCTGAGACAATTGTGGAATCGCTTGGTCTGGTACACCGTTTGACAAGTGATACGGCCGCGGGAGCTGTGAGCCATGCGTTGCAGAGTATGCAGCGGATTACAGGCTTTGGTGATGAAATTCGGAACTTGCAGGAAGAACTTTTGCAGATTGAAGGACTTTTAGATGATTTTAATCATGAAACAGCGGATTATATGCAGGACTTTTCTTTCGATGCCAATGAGTTTTCGGAATTAGAGAAAAGACTCGATACGATTCACAATTTGCAGGCGAAATACGGAAGTACCTATGAAGAAATACTTTCGCATTTGGAAGAAGTAGAGGATAAACTGCAAAAACTTGCAGATTTTGAACAGTATAAGGAGAAACTTCTTGCTAAAATAAAGGAATATGAGTCGGATTTGACAAAGAAATGTGAGCAGTTATCAAAAGAAAGAAAAGAAACCGCTTCCATTCTTCAGGAAAAGATTAAAGCTGCTTTATCAGATTTGAATTTTGCCTATGTAGATTTTGAAATTGCATGGAGCCGCAAAGATACATTTGGTGCGGATGGATGGGATGAAGCAGAATTTTTGATTGCAACGAATCCGGGCGAGCCAAAGAAAAGCCTCGGAAAAATCGCATCCGGCGGTGAGTTGTCCCGTATTATGCTGGCAATTAAATCGGTTTTTGCCGAAAAAGACCATATTGAGACCTTGATTTTTGATGAAATTGATGCCGGAATCAGTGGACGTACGGCACAGAAGGTTTCGGAAAAACTGAAACTTTTAAGTAAAAGCCACCAGATTCTATGCATTACTCATTTGGCACAGATTGCGGCAATGGCAGATACCCATTTTTTGATTGAAAAGATGGTTGATGAAAATCATTCGGAGACAGTGATTCGTCCGTTGGATAAGTCGCAGAGTGAACAGGAACTGGCACGTATTCTTGGCGGTGTTGAGATTACAGAGTCGGTACTTGAAAATGCAAGAGAGATGAAAGCGTTAGCAAACCAAAAAAGTTCAGATAGTTTTCAGAATTAGAAAAATAGAAGTTGGCTATACTAAACAGAAGGAACCAAAACAATAGTAAGTTTTGTACCTTCTGTTTTTATTTTGCCAATTATGGGAGGAATGAGTATGAGAAAAAAAGTTCGTTTTTTGCTGGCTGGATTATTAGTGGCTGATGTATTATTGATTGGATATTTGATGTATGATTATATTCAAAATAAAATTCCTGATTCTGTTTTGACTTACGTCGGGGAGAAACAGGAACTGGACCTGCCGGCGTTTTTTAAGACCGAGCAAAGTGTTCCGGCTCTGCATGTGCAAAATCAGGGTGGTAGTTTTTCTATGAAGTCAAACCGGTTAGGAAGTTATGAGGTATCGGTCCGCTTATTTGGTGTGCTGCCGGTAAAGAGGATGGACGTTAAAGTGGTGAAGAGGAAAAAGATTTTTCCGAGTGGAGAGCCAATTGGTATTTATGTGGAGACTAATGGGCTGCTAGTGCTGGATACGACTGAGGTCCCGGCAAAAGATGGGCTTACTTATGCGCCCGGTGAAAATTTGTTAAAGCCGGGGGATTATATTTTGGAGTGGAATCAGAAAAAGGTTGCTACGATTCAAAGTTTAAACCGTGAAATTCAGGGGACAAAAGATAAAAAGGTTACGGTTTTAATACGCCGAAACGGAGAAAAGATAAAAATTGCCATGCGTCCGGTGCTTTCATCAGATGGCACATATAAAATCGGAACATGGGTACGGGAGGATACACAGGGAATCGGCACGCTTACTTATGTAACGAAGACCGGTGAATTTGGTACACTTGGACATGGAATTACAGATGTTGATACCGGGACGCTGTTGAATTTACATGGGGGTGAATTGTTTCAGACGCAGATAGTCGATATTATGAAGGGGGAGAAAGGAAATCCGGGAGAACTGCAGGGATATATCAATATGATTGCAAAAAATACGATAGGAAAAATTAAAAAGAACACGGAGCAGGGGGTGTTTGGTGAGATGAAAGAGGAGCGTGTGTCCGCCTATTCCGGAAAGGCGTATGAAGTTGGCAGAAAACAAGAGATTGAAGCCGGAAAGGCGTATCTGTATGCGAATCTTGAAGGCAGGGCGAGGATGTATGAAATTGAAATTGACGATATAAAAATTAATGCAAGGGATAATAAGAGTATGGAAATCAGGGTGACAGATAAAAAACTTTTAAAACTGACAGGCGGGATTGTACAGGGGATGAGTGGTTCGCCGATTATACAAAACGATAAAATTGTTGGGGCTGTTACGCATGTTTTTGTTGATGACCCGACAAGAGGTTATGGAATTTTTATTGAGGAGATGTTGGTGCAGTAAAAAGAACCGCATTTGCTGTCAAAAACCGAAGCTAGGAGTCGAAAGATGATGAAATATAAAAAGAATATAAATAAAAAATTAAAATAATTTAGAATTTACTCTTGTAATATGGAGAAAAGAGGTATATACTTTTAATCACATTGAGTTTATAAAAAATTTATAATTATTTCAAGGGGGTACTAGTTGTGCAGAAATTAAAAGTATTAATTGCAGATGATAATCCAAGAATGGCATCCATGATTCAGAATATTCTTATGGATGATGATGAGATTCAGGTCGTGGGAACGGCAGAAGATGGAGTAGAAACACTGGGAATGATTGAGGAAACGGAGCCGGATTTGCTTTTGCTGGATTTGATTATGCCGAAATTAGATGGTCTTGGTGTGATGGAGCGGCTGCAGGAAAAGCAGAAGATGAAAAAGGTGCCGGAGATTATTGTGGTGTCCGGTATTTCGCAGGAACGAATTACGGATACGGCATTTGCCTTGGGAGCTTCATATTACTTATTAAAACCATTCGAGTCGGAAACACTTCTTTCTCATGTACAGAAATTTAAACCGGGTGCGAGGGCAAAACTCATTGCTACGGGAAATGAGAACCGAAGAAATGAAAAAATGGCGAAATATAATCTTGAATCGGATGTTACCAATATCATTCATGAAATCGGGGTGCCGGCACATATAAAAGGGTATCAGTATTTGCGGGATGCAATTATGATGTCAGTTGACGATAAAGAAATGTTAAATTCTATTACAAAAATTCTCTATCCTTCTATAGCCAAACAACATGGGACAACACCAAGCAGAGTAGAACGAGCAATACGACACGCAATTGAAGTGGCGTGGAGCCGCGGAAAAGTGGATACGATTGATGAATTATTCGGATATACGGTTCATAATGGAAAAGGAAAACCGACAAATTCGGAGTTTGTAGCGCTAATTGCAGACAAGATACGATTAGAACAGAAAATGAAAGCCTAAAAAAATCTTTTCACCGCTCCCTTTTTGGTGTATAATAATACCAATATGATTTTGTGTCAAAAAGAAAGGGGAGAAGGATATTGAAGAAAGTATTATTTGTTGCTTCTGAATGTGTTCCTTTTATAAAAACCGGTGGATTGGCAGACGTTGTCGGTTCACTTCCAAAGTATTTTGATAAGAGTAAATATGATGTACGGGTTATGATTCCAAAATACACTGCGATACCGGAAGAGTATAAAAACCAGATGCATTATATCACGCATTTTTATCTGGAACTTGCATGGCGTAAGCAGTATGTTGGTGTGTTTGAAATGGAATTAAACGGTGTTAAATTCTATTTTCTTGATAATGAATTTTATTTTAGCGGCAGCAAGCCTTATGGAGAAATTTATCAGGATATTGAAAAATTTGCCTTTTTTGATAAAGCGGCGTTATCAACACTGCCTGTGATTGATTTCCGCCCGGATATTATTCACTGCCATGACTGGCAGACGGGGCTGATTCCGGTATATTTGCATGATGCATTCCAGCAGAGCGAATTTTACCGTGGAATTCAGTCAATTATGACGATTCATAATTTGAAATTTCAGGGTGTCTGGGATAAAAAGACAGTTATGGATACGGCAGGGCTGGATGCATACTATTTTACACCTGATAAATTGGAAGCCTTTGGGGATGCTAATTATCTAAAGGGTGGTCTTGTTTACGCAGATCAGATTACGACTGTAAGTAATACCTATGCAGAAGAGATTAAGACCCCGTTTTATGGAGAAAAATTAGATGGCCTGATTAATGCGAAGTCGGGGTGTTTGACCGGAATTGTGAATGGCCTTGACTACGATGAGTATAATCCGGCAAAGGATCCACTTATTTATGCAAATTATGATGCAAGAACATTTCGCAAAGAAAAAATTAAAAATAAGCGCGGCCTTCAGAAAGAACTTGGTCTTTCACAGGATGATAAGAAGTTTATGATTGGTATTGTGTCGAGACTGACCGACCAAAAGGGCTTTGATTTGATTGACTATGTGATAGAAGAAATCTGTGCAGAAGATACACAGCTTGTGGTACTTGGTACCGGAGAGGAAAAGTACGAAAATCTGTTCCGTCATTTTGCTTGGAAATATCCGGACCGCGTATCAGCGAATATTTACTATTCCAATGAGCGTTCGCACAAAATTTATGCAGCCTGCGATGCCTTTTTGATGCCATCACTCTTTGAACCGTGCGGATTAAGCCAGCTGATGAGTCTTCGATATGGCACGGTTCCGATTGTAAGAGAGACCGGCGGACTGAAAGATACCGTAGAGCCTTATAATGAATATGAGAGCAAAGGAACCGGTTTCTCATTCAGCAATTACAATGCACATGAGATGCTCAATACCATCCGCTATGCAAAAGATGTTTATTATAATAGAAAGAGAGAGTGGAATAAGATTATCGACCGCGGTATGGCAATGGATTTTTCATGGAAGAATTCAGCGAAGAAATATGAGCAGTTGTATGACAGAATGTAAAAAAATACAAATTATTTGAATTTACTCTTGAATTTTATTACGGAATTGGGTAGAATAGGTTCTAGAAGTTTGTATATTTTTTAACAAACCAAAATTTTAACTATTTTTAGGAGGAAATATCATGTCAGTAAAAGTAGCGATTAACGGATTTGGACGTATCGGACGTCTTGCATTCAGACAGATGTTTGGTGCAGAAGGTTATGAAGTAGTAGCAATTAACGATTTGACAAGCCCTAAGATGCTTGCACACCTTTTGAAGTATGATTCTTCTCAGGGTAAATATGAGAAAGCAGATACTGTTTCTGCAAGTGATGATTCCATCACAGTAGATGGTAAAGAGATTAAAATCTATGCTTTCCCGGATGCAAACAACTGCCCATGGGGTGAGCTTGGTGTAGACGTAGTTTTGGAGTGCTCCGGATTCTATACATCCAAAGAAAAAGCACAGGCTCATATCAATGCAGGTGCTAGAAAAGTTGTTATCTCTGCTCCAGCAGGAAATGACCTTCCTACTATCGTATATAACACAAACCACGAGACATTGAAAGCAGATGATACAATCATCTCCGCAGCTTCTTGTACAACAAACTGCCTTGCTCCTATGGCAGATGCATTGAACAAATATGCTGCAATCCAGTCTGGTATCATGGTTACAATCCATGCTTACACAGGTGACCAGATGACTCTTGATGGTCCTCAGAGAAAGGGTGACCTCAGAAGATCTCGTGCAGCAGCAGTAAACATCGTTCCTAACAGCACAGGTGCTGCAAAAGCTATCGGCCTTGTAATTCCTGAGTTGAATGGTAAATTGATTGGTTCTGCTCAGCGTGTTCCTACACCTACAGGTTCTACAACAATTTTGACAGCTGTAGTTAAAGGAAAAGACATCACAGTAGATGGTATCAATGCCGCTATGAAAGCAGCAACTACAGAGTCCTTCGGATACAATGAAGACGAAATCGTTTCTTCTGATATCGTAGGAATGAGATATGGTTCTCTCTTCGATGCAACTCAGACAATGGTTTGCAAAGTTGACGATGACACATACGAAGTACAGGTTGTATCTTGGTATGATAACGAGAACTCTTATACAAGCCAGATGGTTCGTACAATCAAATACTTCAGCGAGTTAGCATAAGTCTTGATTTAGGACAAGGTTTGAAATTGATCCCAAAAAGGGTCCGGTCGGTTGGACCGGACCTTTTTTCATAGAAATAATTAAAATGGAGGTTTGTTATGTTAAATAAAAAATCAGTAGATGATATTAATGTAAAAGGTCAGCGCGTGTTAGTACGCTGTGACTTTAATGTACCGCTTCAGGATGGTAAAATTACAGATGAAAACCGTCTGGTAGCAGCACTTCCTACAATTAAGAAGTTGATTGCCGATGGCGGTAAAATTATTCTTTGCTCCCACCTTGGTAAGCCAAAAGGAGAGCCGAAACCGGAACTTTCTTTGGCACCGGTTGCTGTTCGCCTTTCTGAACTTTTGGGACAGGAAGTAAAATTCGCAGCAGATGATAACGTAGTTGGTGAAAATGCAAAAGCTGCTGTTGCTGCTATGAAAGATGGTGATGTAGTTCTTCTTGAGAATACACGTTATCGTGCAGAAGAGACAAAGAACGAAGATAATTTCTCCAAAGAACTTGCTTCTTTGGCTGATGTTTTCGTAAACGACGCATTTGGTACTGCTCATAGAGCACACTGTTCAAACGTAGGTGTTACCAAATATGTAGATACAGCTGTTGTTGGTTACCTGATGCAGAAAGAAATTGATTTCCTTGGAAATGCGGTAAATAATCCGGAGAGACCATTTGTTGCAATCCTCGGTGGTGCCAAAGTTTCTTCCAAGATTCCGGTAATTGAGAACCTTTTGGATAAAGTAGATACTTTGATTATCGGTGGTGGAATGGCATATACATTTATGGCTGCTCATGGTGAGCCGGTTGGTAAATCTCTTTTGGAAGAGGATTACAAACAGTATGCACTCGACATGGAGAAAAAAGCAGAAGAAAAAGGTGTTAAACTTTTGATTCCTGTAGATAATGTAGTGGCAGATGATTTCTCAAACGACGCAAACTTTAAAGTTGTTGAGCGCGGTGGTATTCCGGATGACATGGAAGGTTTGGATATCGGACCTAAGACAAGTAAATTGTTTGCAGACGCAATCAAAGGCGCAAAGACAGTTGTTTGGAACGGACCGATGGGATGTTTTGAAATGCCAAACTTTGCAAAAGGAACGATTGCAGTTGCTCAGGCAATGGCAGATTTGAAAGACGCTACAACGATTATCGGTGGTGGTGATAGTGCTTCTGCTTGCAACAACCTTGGATTTGGTGACAAGATGACACATATTTCTACCGGTGGTGGTGCTTCCCTTGAGTTCTTGGAAGGAAAAGAACTTCCTGGTGTTGCAGCAGCAAACGACAAATAATAATATAAGATTTTGATTCTGTGGTGGTATTTTATATGCCACCACAGAAATTTTTGGAGAAAAAAACAATAATTACACATTTAGTGCAGGTTGAGAAGATATTTTGTATAAGGAGTGATATTTTATGTCAAGAAGAAGAATTATCGCAGGAAACTGGAAAATGAATAAAACACCAAGTGAGGCTGTTGCACTTGTAAACGAATTGCTTCCGTTGGTGAAAAATGATGATGTTGATGTTGTATTTTGTGTACCGGCAATTGACATTGTACCGGTTGTTGAGGCGGTAAAGGAAAGTGATGTAAATGTTGGGGCAGAAAATCTTTATTTTGAAGAAAGCGGTGCTTATACCGGTGAAATTTCTCCGAACATGCTTGTAGATGCTGGAGTTAAATATGTCATTATCGGACATTCGGAGCGTAGAGAGTATTTTGCAGAAACTGACGAGACGGTAAATAAAAAGGTTTTGAAGGCATTTGAACATGACCTTACCCCAATTATCTGCTGTGGTGAGACATTGACTCAGAGAAAACAGGGTATTTACGTAGATTGGATTCGTATGCAGATTAAAATTGCATTCCAGAATGTAACGGCAGATCAGGCAAAAAAAGCAGTTATTGCTTATGAGCCAATCTGGGCAATCGGAACCGGTGAGACGGCAACAGCAGACCAGGCAGAAGAAGTATGTGCAGCAATTCGTGCTTGTATCGGTGAGATTTACGATGCGGCTACCGCAGATGCAATTCGTATTCAGTACGGCGGTTCTATGAATGCCAAGAATGCCGCAGAACTTTTGGCAAAACCGGATATTGACGGCGGACTGATTGGAGGCGCTTCTTTGAAACCGGATTTTGGTCAGATTGTGAATGCATAACGCAAATGAACTCGGAAACTTGTTAAAAAGTGAAATAAACTATTGACAAGAACCGTATCAGTATGTATAATATGTCTTGTGTCTGTCAAAGAGATGGACACAAGATAAATGCGCGAGTGGCTCAGTTGGTAGAGCACAACCTTGCCAAGGTTGGGGCCGCGGGTTCGAGTCCCGTCTCGCGCTCTAATATAAAAAAGAGTGATTCCAAAAGGAATCGCTCTTTTTTACTTCGAGCCCCGCCGTGGCTCGAAGTTCGAGGTCTCGGCTGCCGTCTCGGTCGACTATACTGTTAGAAGTATTTCGACACCATTTTCTTCAATTGCTTTTAAGTATTCTTCTAATGCATCGTCATCGGTAATAAGAACATCTAAAGCGTTAATAGGACAAATACTTATAATAGAATCTGTGCCAATTTTACTGGTAGGGTAAAGTCCATAAACTTTTTTTGCAGACACAAGAAGAGTGTTATACAGACATAAATTTATGGTTCGCTGGATGGATAATCCGAAGTCAGCACCACTTGCTTATGTGTAAAAAAACAGATGTCAATTCTCTTGAATTACGGAAACTAAAAAATCCGCCATCCGTTTATTTAACACAAACACAAGCGGTAGCCCTTGCATTTTTTTTCATATTTTGATAAACTGTAAAATTGAGAATAGAACTAACTATATTATTGTGTTTTAGACGCAGAAATGAGGCAGATATGGAATTAATTAGTATACGCGATTTGTATCGCAACCAGGAAAAGTATGTAGAACAGACGGTTACGGTCGGAGGATGGTTAAGAAGCGTCAGAGATTCCAAAACATTTGGATTCTTAGTGGTTCATGATGGAACATTTTTCGAGCCGCTTCAGGTGGTATATTCAGATAAACTTGATAATTTTTCAGCAATTTCCAAATTGAATGTAGGAGCAGCCGTGATTGTTACGGGAAAAGTAGTAGCAACACCGGGAACGAAACAGCCATTTGAGATTCAGGCAGATGAGGTTGTTGTAGAAGGTGAGTCTGCACCGGATTATCCATTGCAGAAAAAGAGACACTCCTTTGAGTATCTTCGTACGATTTCCCATCTTCGTCCGAGAACAAATACATTTCAGGCAGTGTTCCGTGTGCGTTCTTTGATTGCGTATGCGATTCATAAATTCTTCCAGGAGAGAGAATTTGTTTATGTACACACCCCATTGATTACCGGAAGTGACTGTGAAGGTGCCGGTGAAATGTTCCGTGTGACGACATTGGATATGGAAAACCTTCCGATGACAGAAGAAGGAAAAGTAGATTACACAAAGGATTTCTTCCGCAAAGAAACTAACCTTACCGTAAGTGGTCAGTTAAATGGTGAAACGTATGCGATGGCGTTTAAAAACATTTATACATTTGGACCGACATTCCGTGCGGAAAATTCAAATACGACACGCCATGCGGCAGAATTTTGGATGATTGAGCCGGAAATTGCATTTGCGGATTTGAAAGATGACATGATGTTAGCTGAGAGCATGTTGAAATATGTTATCCGCTATGTGCTTGAAAATGCACCGGAAGAGATGAAATTCTTCAACCAGTTTGTGGACAAGGGACTGATTGAGCGTCTGCAGGGAGTTGTGGATGCAGACTTTGCACATGTTACTTATACCGAAGCTATCAAACTCTTAGAAGAGCACAATGATAAATTTGAATATAAAGTAAGCTGGGGATGCGATTTGCAGACCGAGCATGAGAGATACCTTACGGAAGAAATTTTCAAACGACCTGTTTTCGTAACGGATTATCCAAAAGAAATCAAGGCATTTTATATGAAGATGAACGACGATAATAAAACGGTTGCCGCTATGGACTGTCTGGTTCCGGGAATCGGGGAGATTATCGGAGGAAGCCAGCGTGAAGATGATTATGATAAGCTGGTTGAGAGAATGAACGAATGTGGACTGGATAAAAAAGATTATGAATTTTATCTGGATTTGCGTAAATATGGTACGGCACGTCATGCCGGATTTGGACTCGGATTTGAGCGCTGCGTGATGTATTTGACAGGCATGCAGAATATCCGCGACGTTATTCCGTTCCCACGTACCGTAAATAACTGTGAATTATAAATCATACATGAGGAGGTTAGCAACATGAATTTAATTATTCCACAAGGCTATCAGTCCGCACTGGATATCCGTGAGACTGAGGTGGCAATCAAAAAAGTAAAGGATTTCTTTGAAAAGGCTTTGGCTGTCAATTTGAATCTGACACGAGTTTCAGCACCACTTTTTGTAGATCCGGATTCCGGATTGAATGACAACTTAAATGGTGTAGAGCGCCCAGTTTCTTTTGATATTTTGGAGCAGAACGGAAGGGTAGCAGAAATCGTACATTCGTTAGCCAAGTGGAAACGTCATGCGCTGGGCCGCTATGGTTTTGCTCATGGAGAGGGGCTTTATACGGATATGAATGCGATTCGCCGTGATGAAGAAACCGATAATGTACATTCTTTGTTTGTCGACCAGTGGGACTGGGAGCGCATTATCGACAAAGAAGAACGTAATGTAGATACTTTGAAAGCTATTGTAAATAAAGTATATCAGGCATTGATGGAAACAGAAGATTATATGGCAATGCAGTATGACTACATTAAGAAATCCCTGCCTGAGCAGATTACCTTTGTGACAACACAGGAACTTGAGGACCGCTATCCGGACAAGACGCCAAAAGAGCGTGAGTACGAGGCAGTAAAAGAATATGGTGCTGTTTTCCTGATGCAGATTGGAGATAAGTTAGTTTCCGGAGAGCCGCATGATGGACGTGCACCGGATTATGACGACTGGTCATTAAATGGTGATATTATCGTTTATTACCCGGTTCTTGATATGGCATTTGAAATTTCTTCCATGGGAATCCGTGTGGATGAAAAGGCATTGAAGGAGCAGCTTGAAAAAGCAGGATGCCCGGAGCGCGAAAACCTTCCGTTCCAGAAAGAAATTTTGGAAAAGAAACTTCCGTATACCATCGGTGGTGGAATCGGACAGTCAAGAATTTGTATGTTTTTCCTGAAAAAAGCACATATTGGAGAAGTACAAGCATCGATTTGGCCGGATGATGTGTGGGAAGAAGCATCGAAGAAAGGACTTAATATTTTATAATGGATAATTTTACCTTTTATGCGCCGACTTATTTTGATTTTGGTAAAGGCGCCGAAAAGCATGTTGCTGATTTAATAAAAAAATTTGGCGGACATAAAGTGCTGCTTCACTATGGAGGAGGCTCCATCAAAAAGAGCGGACTTTATGATACCGTGATTTCTGTATTAAAGGAAAGCGGTTTGGAATTTTGTGAACTTGGTGGTGTAAAACCAAATCCAAGAAGCGGACTCGTATACGAGGGAATTGAATTGTGCAAGAAAGAAAAGGTTGACTTTATTCTTGCCGTCGGCGGTGGAAGTACGATTGATTCGTCTAAGGCAATTGCTGCCGGTACTTTGTATGATGGAGATTTCATGGATTTTTATCAGGGCAAGGCATCCGTTGAGAAAGCGCTTCCAATCGGAACGATATTAACGATTGCGGCAGCCGGCAGTGAGGGTTCTCCAAATACGGTAATCACCGATGAAAAAACAATGGTGAAAAAGGGAACAAAAAGTGATTTGCTTCGTCCGAAGTTCTCTATTTTGAACCCGGAACTTACCTGCACCCTGCCTCCGTATCAGTCGGCAGCGGGAGCAACGGATATCATGATTCATGTTTGTGAGCGTTATTTTTCCAACACAGAGGAAGTTGAGATTACAGACCGCTTGTGTGAAGCGATTTTAAAAACAATTGTATATGAGGCACCGCGTGTCATTGAAAATCCAAATCATTATGAAGCGCGTGCAAACATTATGTGGGCAGGTATGTTAGCACATAATAATGTTTGCGGTGTCGGTCGTGTGCAGGATTGGGCAAGCCACCATATCGAGCATGAATTGTCAGCTCTTTATGATGTTACTCATGGCGCAGGACTTGCAGTAATTGCACCGCTTTGGATGCGTTATGTCTGTAAGAAAAATCCGGGCAAGCTCGCTTTATTTGCAAACCGTATCTTTGAGGTGCCGATGAATGAGAAACATCCGGAGAAAACCGCACTCAAAGGAATTGAGGCGTTTGAAGCATTTTTGAAAAAAATCGGCATGCCATCTTCTTTCGCAGAGATTGGTGCAAAAGAAGAGGATATCGAGCTTATGACCGATAAGCTTTTGAAGGGGCGTAAGACCGAAGGAAATTATGTGAAATTGAATCGTGATGATGTGATTGCGATTTATCGGAGTGCATTGTAAAAATTAAGGAGGCAGATATGGACCAGAGAGAATTTCTACGTCAGATGGAAGAGTTGGTAGATTTTGGACGAACGAAAGAAAATTTGCTCACCAAACAAGAAATTGCCGATTATTGCAGTGACTGGAATTTGACAGAGGAACAGATGCCATTTGTCTATGCATACCTTAAAGAACATCGGATTGAGGTAGAAGGATATCGTGCGCCGGTAGAGAAAACGGAAGAAGAGGCTGTCGAAAAAAGCGAAAAGGATTCCAAATATCTGCGCTTATATAAAGAAGAACTGTGTCAGTTAAAGCGGTACGAAGAAGAGGAACTTGTGCGTTTGCTCGAACAGTTGCGAAGGGGCGAGGAAGAAGTAATTTCTTCTGTTATCGAAGCGCATCTGCACCGGGTCATGCAGTTGGCGGATAAATACCGCGGCCGTGGTGTGCCGGTGGAAGATTTGATTCAGGAAGGTAATTTGGAATTAACCGCCTGTGTTGCGATGCTCTGTGGAAATGAAGAAGTTGTGGATTATCAAAAAGCCATTGAACATGCAGTGAGAAGCCGGTTGATTGAATTAGTAGATGAAGAACTGGCAGGAACGGACAGCGTGCATGCACTGCTTGGGCGTGTGAACCTTTTGTTGGAGGCAACGAGGACATTAGCACAGGAATACGGACGTATTGCGACAATTGAAGAACTTTCCGAATTTACCCATATGGATATCGAGGAAATTAATCAGTACGTCGATTTGTCCCACAATGAAATAGAACTGGGAAAAGGTGAAAATGAACGAAAATAAAGAATTTAAACTGGAGGCTCTCGTTGAGTCTCTTTGCTTATGGTATGAAAAGGAAAAACGCAGTATGCCGTGGCGGGATGATGCTACGCCGTATCATGTATGGCTGTCGGAGATTATGCTCCAGCAGACAAGAATAGAAGCGGCAAAAGCATATTATGACCGGTTTACAAAGTGTCTGCCGGATATTCCTTCTCTGGCAGCAGTTTCGGAGGAAGAACTTCTGAAATTGTGGGAAGGACTTGGATATTATAACCGCGCACGCAATTTAAAGAAGGCAGCTTCTCTTTTGGTGGAGCGGTATGATGGCAGGCTGCCGGCCGATTATGATTTGCTGCTTTCACTGCCGGGAATCGGCAGATATACAGCGGGGGCGATTGCATCCATTGCTTACGGCTTAGCAGAGCCGGCGGTGGATGGCAATGTGCTTCGTGTTACGATGCGGTATTTAAATTGCGATGAAGATATTATGAAGATGTCGGTTCGGACTAAGATGGAAAAACAACTTCGTGCCATTATGCCAAAGGATTGTCCGGGCGAATTTAATCAGGCACTGATGGAACTCGGGGAAGTAATCTGCATTCCAAATGGGAAACCACTCTGTGAAAAATGTCCGCTTTCTCATTTGTGTCTTGCCCACAAAGAAGGGCGTGAGATGGAACTGCCGAAAAAGGCGGAGAAGAAAAAGCGCCGTATCGAGAAAAAGACAGTCCTTGTATTCCGGCAGGGTGACCGGATTGGAATTGTAAGACGACCAAATCAAGGGCTATTAGCCGGTATGTGGGAATTTCCATCAAAAGAAGGACATTTGACGATGCAGCAGGTGAAAGAGTATTTGTCAGAAACCGTATCTTGTGAGGTGACGGTAAAACGATTAAAGAGCGGCAAGCATATTTTCTCCCATGTGGAGTGGCATATGCGCGGTTATGAGATTATTCTTCCGGAAGGAAAACCACAAGATGTAGTGCATGGGCTTTTGCTTTGTGACTTGTCAGAGGTCCAGGAAAAATATCCGATACCGGTTGCTTTTCATATTTTCTTACACCAGATTTGAGTGTGTAATAACGTAAAATAAGGGCTTTGGATGAATTTCCGGCTCTTATTTTTATATTTCGTAAAAACACATGATATAGTGCATACTGCAAAAAAAATACAAAAGAATTACAATATATAGTAGACAATGCATACCTCGTTTGGTATAATGATTCCTGTAGGAAAAATTATGAACGTTAGTATTGGTACGGATTGAAAGGAGTTGTACAAAAAGTGAGGGTAATCAAAAGGGATGGCCGAACCGTAGAATATGACCGAAACAAAATATTGATTGCAATACGGAAGGCAAATGCAGAAGTGGATACGTTTGAAAGGGTTAATGATGACATGATTGATGGCATCGTTGCCGGTATCGAGAATATGAAACGTGATACGATGCAGGTGGAAGATATTCAGGATATCATTGAGCAGAAATTAATGGCGGCAGGAAAGTTTGACCTTGCGAAAAAGTATATTATTTATCGTTATACGAGAGAACTGGTTCGTAAAGCCAATACCACAGACGATTCGATTATGAGTCTTCTCCAAAACAGCAACAAAGATGTTATGGAAGAAAATTCAAATAAAAATGCATATGTGGCAAGTACACAGCGCGATTTGATTGCCGGAGAGGTGTCAAAAGATTTGACAAAGCGTATTCTTCTTCCGGAGAAAATCACGAAAGCGCATGAAGAAGGTGTGCTTCATTTCCACGATATGGATTATTTTATTCAGCCGATTTTTAACTGCTGTCTGATTAATATTGGGGATATGCTTGATAATGGTACGGTGATGAACGGAAAACTGATTGAGAGTCCAAAGAGTTTTCAGGTTGCCTGCACGGTTATGACACAGATTATTTCAGCTGTAGCAAGCAGTCAGTACGGCGGTCAGTCGGTAGACACTAGACACCTTGGCAAATATTTGAGAAAGAGTGCGGACAAGTACCGCAAGCATTATACCGAGCGTTATGCAGGGAAAATTGCGCCGGATGTAATTGAAGAATTTGTTAAAGAACGTGTAAATGACGAACTCCGCTCCGGTGTGCAGACAATTCAGTACCAGATTAATACTTTGATGACAACGAATGGACAGTCTCCATTTGTAACACTGTTTTTAAATTTGGATCCAAAGGATGAATACATCAAGGAAAATGCGATGATTATTGAAGAGATTCTTCGTCAGCGCTTAGAGGGAATTAAAAACGAAAAAGGTGTTTATGTGACACCTGCGTTCCCGAAATTGATTTATGTGTTAGATGAGCACAATGCCTTAAAGGGCGGTGAGTACGATTACATTACAAAACTTGCTGTCCGCTGTTCGGCAAAGAGAATGTATCCGGATTACATATCCGCAAAGAAAATGCGTGAAAATTATGAAGGAAATGTATTTAGCTGCATGGGATGCCGCAGTTTCCTTACACCGTGGAAAGATGAAAACGGTAATTATAAATTTGAGGGACGTTTTAACCAGGGTGTTGTCAGTTTAAACCTTCCGCAGATTGGTATTTTAGCAAAAGGCGATATGGAATATTTTTGGCAGCTTTTGGAAGAAAGATTGTCGCTCTGCTTTGAAGCTTTGATGTGCCGCCACCGTGCGCTTGAGGGTGTAACCAGTGATGTCAGTCCGATTCACTGGCAGTATGGTGCGATTGCCCGTCTGCAAAAAGGAGAGAAAATCGATAAATTGTTGCATGGCGGTTATTCCACTATTTCTCTTGGATACATCGGTTTGTATGAAGTTACGAAACTGATGACCGGCGAGAGTCAGACAACGGAAAAGGGAAGTCAGTTTGCAAAAGCGCTGATGAATCGTCTGCGCCGTGCAACGGATACATGGAAAGAGGAAACCGGAATCCATTTTGGACTTTATGGAACACCGGCAGAAAGTCTCTGCTACCGTTTCGCTGAAATTGATAAAAAACGCTTTGGTGAGATTGAAGATGTAACGGATAAAGGATATTATACCAATTCCTACCATGTGGACGTGCGCGAGAAAATTGATGCTTTCAGTAAATTTGAATTTGAGGCACAGTTCCAAGTTATTTCTTCCGGCGGTGCGATTTCATATGTAGAGGTGCCAAATATGCAGAACAACCTGCCTGCACTGGAAGAAGTTGTTAAATATATTTATGAGCATATTCAGTATGCTGAATTTAATACAAAATCGGATTATTGTCATGTGTGCGGATATGACGGCGAGATTATTATTAATGATAATCTTGAGTGGGAATGTCCAAACTGCGGAAATAAAGACCATGACAAAATGAACGTAACAAGAAGAACCTGTGGGTATCTGGGTGAGAATTTCTGGAATGTGGGCAAAACCAAGGAGATTAATGCCCGCGTACTCCATCTGTAAAGAGGAGATGAAAGAAAATGAATTACGCAGATATTAAATACTGCGATGTAGCAAATGGTGAAGGTGTGCGTGTATCTTTGTTTGTCAGCGGATGCACGCATCACTGCAAAGAATGTTTTAATAAAGAAGCATGGGATTTCCATTATGGAAATCCTTTCACGCAAAAAGAAATCGACCGGATTTTAGAGTATTTAAAACCGAATTATATTGCCGGTTTGTCCCTGCTTGGCGGTGAGCCGATGGAACCTGTCAATCAGGAGGGGATTCTTCCATTGCTTCGCGTGGTAAAACAGACATATCCGGAGAAAAATATCTGGTGCTATACCGGTTATTTGTTTGACAAAGATGTCTTAGATAAAATGTGTAAAGAGTCGGAAGTGACAAAAGAAATTGTATCCTATCTTGATATTGTGGTTGATGGAGAATTTATGATTGACAGAAAAAATCTGAAAATCAATTTCCGTGGTTCCGATAATCAGCGCATTATTGATGTAAAAAAGACATTAGATGCCGGAGAAATCGTTCACTGGGAACGTGAGATACAATAAATAATGAGGAAGAAAATGAATAAAACAACAGTAAAATTTAAAAAATTAGACGAAAGAGCACAGATGCCGCATTACGGAACGGAATTTGCGGCGGGTGCGGATTTGTATGCGTGTCTGGATGCACCGCTTACCATTGCAAAAGGAGCAACGGAATTTGTCCATACCGGGATTGCGATGGAAATTCCTACAGGACTTGTCGGACTTGTGTATGCAAGAAGCGGGCTGGCGTGTAAAAAAGGACTGGCACCGGCCAATAAAGTTGGTGTGGTGGATTCTGATTACCGCGGCGAGATTATGGTAGCGCTTCACAATCATTCAAACGAAGATATAACGATTGAAAGCGGCGAGCGCGTGGCACAGATGGTGATTGCTCCGTATATTTTTGCGGAGTACGAAGAAGTATCCGAGTTAGAGGATACAGTGCGCGGCGAGGGCGGCTTTGGTTCAACCGGTACAAAATGATTAAAAAACGGTGGTTTTGTAAATTTTTAGACGGAACATAATTTACAGAACGCCGTTTTTCTGTTATGATAGTGAATGTTAAGAACTTATACACAAAGAATGGAGGAATGAACGATGGGTATGACGATGACGCAGAAAATTCTTGCGGCCCATGCAGGACTGGAGTCGGTAGTACCGGGTCAGTTAATTGAGGCAGACTTGGATTTGGTACTGGCAAATGATATTACCGGACCGGTAGCGATTCATGAAGTAGAGAAATTGAATAAAAAGACGGTGTTTGATAAGGACAAAATTGCACTTGTACCGGATCATTTTGCACCGAATAAAGATATTAAATCAGCAGAACACTGCAAATGTGTACGCGAATATGCAAAAGCACAGGGAATTACAAACTATTTTGAAGTTGGCGAGATGGGAATTGAGCATGCCCTTTTGCCGGAAAAAGGTTTGATTGTTGCCGGTGAGACATGTATTGGAGCAGATTCCCATACCTGTACATACGGTGCACTGGGTGCTTTTTCCACCGGTGTCGGAAGTACCGACATGGGTGCCGGCATGATTACCGGACAGGCATGGTTTAAAGTACCATCTGCCATTAAGGTAGAATTAAAAGGTGAGTTAAAGCCATGGGTCAGCGGCAAAGATGTAATCCTTCATCTGATTGGATTGATTGGCGTTGATGGTGCGTTGTACCGCTCCCTTGAATTTATGGGCGAGGGTGTAAAGAGCTTGTCTATGGATGATCGTTTCTCCATTGCCAATATGGCAATCGAAGCAGGCGCCAAAAATGGTATTTTCCCGGTTGATGAAAAGACGATTGCATATATGGAAGAACATTCGACAAAGAAATATACAATTTATGAGCCGGATGAAGATGCCGAGTATGATGAGACGATTACGATTGATTTGAATACGTTAGAGCCTACGGTTGCGTTCCCGCATCTGCCGGAAAACACAAAGACTGTAAAAGAAGCCGGTGAAGTAGTTATCGACCAGGTTGTCATTGGTTCCTGTACAAATGGACGAATCGAGGATATGCGTGTTGCCGCAAGCATCTTGAAGGGACGTAAAGTGAAAAAGGGAATCCGCTGCATCGTGATTCCTGCAACACAGGCAATTTATTTACAGGCAATCGAAGAAGGACTTGTGCAGACCTTTATCGAGGCAGGCGCTGTTGTCAGCACACCAACGTGTGGTCCGTGCCTTGGCGGATACATGGGTATCTTAGCAGCAGGTGAGCGTGCGGTATCCACAACAAATCGTAACTTTGTTGGACGTATGGGACATGTGGATTCAGAAGTATATTTGGCTAGTCCGGCAGTTGCCGCAGCAAGTGCCATTACCGGTAAAATCTCAGAGCCATCCGAACTTGGCTTGTAAGAAATGGAGGAAATTGATTGTGAAAGCATTAGGAAAAGTATTTAAATATGGTGACAATGTGGACACGGATGTAATTATCCCTGCCCGTTATCTGAATTCTTCGGATCCGGCAGAACTTGCTACACACTGTATGGAAGATATTGATAAAGATTTTGTAAATCAGGTAAAAAAAGGTGATATCATCGTAGCGGAGAAAAACTTTGGCTGTGGTTCCTCCCGTGAGCATGCCCCAATTGCCATTAAGGCATCGGGGGTAAGCTGTGTAATTGCAGAGACGTTTGCCCGTATTTTCTACCGCAACTCCATTAACATCGGACTTCCGATTATTGAGTGCAAAGAGGCATCTGAGCGCATTGAAGCCGGTGATGAAGTGGAAATTGATTTTGACAGCGGTATCATTACAAATAAGACAAAGGGTGAGTCCTACAAAGGCCAGGCATTCCCTGAGTTTATGCAGAAAATCATCAAGGCAGAAGGTCTGATGAATTATATCAATGCCAAAGAGGCATAAAAGAAACTAGATTTTGGCAGGAGACCTTATGCGTATGTGTAAGGTCTCTTGTTGCATAGAAACGAGGGAAAATGATGAAAGTAGCAACAAGACATTTTGTCCGACCTGAATTTATGAACCATCACCAGACTTTATACGCCGGCTACATATCCGAGTGGGTGACGGAAGCAGCGATGATTGGCGTGACCGAAAAGTTAGGAACCAATGAGCAGGTTGTACTTGCCGCACTGAAAGAAGTTGTGATAAAAAAAGAAGTTGTGAGTGGTATGATACTGCAATTGGATTATGAGGTATCAAAAATCGGGGTGACAAGTATTGAGATTTTGGTAGAAGGAAAGAATTTTCTGACCGGTGAGAGTCATTTGACCGGGCGTGCTGTTTTTGTGACAGTGGATGAAAATGGAAAGAAACGGCCACATGGGCTGTCATAAGAAATGAGGGGAATGGATGAAGGATTTTAAAACGGAGTACAGGAAAAAAATGAGAAGTCCCGCGGAGGCTGTCTCGGTTGTAAAAGATGGTGACTGGGTGGATTATACAAGCTGCCTTGGGAAACCGATTCTTTTAGACCGCGCATTAGCAAAGAGAAGAGACGAGCTTCATGATGTGAAAATCCGCGGTAATCTGATGGCGGGACCGATTGCGGTGGCAGAATGCGATGAGACGCAGGAACATTTTGTGTATCACAGCTGGCACTGCTCGGCGTATGAGAGAAGGCTCTGCGATAAAGGGCTCTGCTATTATATCCCGATGGTTTTTCATAACAATGCTGCTTATTATGAATACTTTTTAGACGTCAATGTTGTTATGGTCAGTGTGGCTCCGATGGATAAACACGGGTATTTCAATTTTTCGGTAAATACCGGTGTTGCCGCACCGATTGCCCGTATGGCAGACATTGTGATTGTGGAAGTAAATGAAAATCTTCCGCAGGTGCGTGGCGGTTATGATGAATGTATTCATATTTCGGATGTGGATTATATTGTAGAAGGGGAGCATGAGCCTTTTGTCAATATGGAAGCACCGGAACCGACAGAAATTGACCGGCAGATTGCAAAACATCTGATTCCGCATATTGTCGATGGGGCAACTTTGCAGCTTGGAATTGGAAGTATGCCAAATGCGCTTGGTGAAATTATTGCAAAATCCGATTTGAAAGATTTGGGGATGCATACGGAACTTTGTTCCGATGCATATCTGCAAATGTATTTAGCCGGGAAATTAACAAACAGGCAGAAAAAACTGGAGCCGGGAAAAGGCGTATTTGGATGTGCCATTGGTTCCAACGCACTGTATGAGTGGTTAGATAATAACCCGGGAGTAGCGGCATATCCGCTTGAGTATGTGAACCGCCCAAGTGTGATCGCGCAGATTGACAATATGGTGTCGATTAACAGTTGTGTTGCCGTTGATTTATATGGGCAGGTGGCGGCAGAGAGTTCCGGAGTCAGACAGATTAGCGGAACCGGCGGACAGTTGGATTTTTTGATTGGTGCATCGGCTTCTCGTGGAGGCAAAGCATTTATTTGTATGAGCAGTGTGTATGTGGATAAGGATGGACAGACTCATTCTCGTATCCGACCGCAGTTTAATGGCGATATTATCACATCACCGCGCAGCCAGGTTTATTTTCTGGCAACGGAATACGGGGTTGTGAATCTTGAGGGGCGCTCGACCTGGGAACGTGCGGAAGCATTAGTGAGTATTGCGCATCCGGCATTCCGCGAGTATTTAATAAAAGAAGCGGAGAAAAGGAAAATCTGGCGGCGGAGCAACCGTATCCGCTAAGGGGTTACGCAAATATTCTTTCTTTCGTCACACTTTTGTGTTAAAATGACAATAGAAAAATGTACTGGAGGATATTATGAAGGCGAAGAAAAAAGCATGGATTGTAATTATTGTATTGGCAGTGATTGGGTTTTGCGTCGGTTTTTATTTTGGATATAAGGGAGAAAAAGATAAGCAGGAGCAAACGAACACACAGACAAGAACGCAGGAAAAAGAAATACGGGCACAGGGTGAAATGAAGGACGGAGAGCTAGTCGACTATACAAAAAATAATATGTTGGAACTTGGTAAATATAAGGGGAGAACGGTTACCGTTACGCCGACCGAGACGGAAGTTTATCAGGCGATTTTATTGGAGGCAGAGGACTGGAAGAAAAAGGTGGCCGATGGAGAGCGGGTAGAGAAAGGTGACTGGATTTCTCTGGATTATGAAGGCTATGTCGACGACCAGCCATCCGATGATTTGAGTGAGAGCGGTGCCGTGATTCAAGTTGGTGCGGGAAATTTGTTTAATGCGGCGTTTGAACGTGGATTGATGGGCTTGAAATTAGGAGAGACATATAATCTGAATGTAACATTTGCAGAGGATGATGCAGATCCGGACGTGGCGGGGAAAACGATTACTTTTTCCGTTGAGGTGAATGCGAAGTTTAACGATGCATATGCGAAAAAGATGTCGAAAAACAAATACCCGAACGTAAAAGCGTATTATACGTATGCAAAAGCGAAGGAAGAGAAAGAAAACAGAGAGGGAATCGGTGATACGGTATGGGAGGATTTATTAAAAGAATGTAACGTGAAAAAATATCCGGCAGGTTCCAGAAAACAGGCATACAAAGACCAGAAACGTTCGTATCAGGTCTTTGCCAAAGTAAGTGGGCAATCGTATGAAGAATTTATCGGTGCATTAGGTCAGACTGATGAAGATATTCAGTCGTCAGCTGACGATCAGGTGAAAGCGCGTATGACAGCAAAGACAATTGCCATAAAAGAGGGGCTTACATTATCAGATGCAGATTATGAGCGCTTTCTTTTGGCGTTTTTAGAGCCGGAAGAAGAAGAGGACAAGACTTTGAAAGCAATGGAGAAAAGATATATCGAAGAACAGAGCTGTTATCCGAGAGATGATATGCTTATTGAATTAGTAAAAGAGTATCTTGGCAAAAATTCAAAGATGAAATAAAGGCGGGGATTTATATGGCTGAAAATTATGTAACGAACCAGTATTCTTTTGAGAGCCGTGAATCGTATGAACAGACGAAAAAAGAAGCAGAGCAGATAAAAAAACTGATTCACTCAGCGGATTTGAAAAATCCGAAAATTGCTTTGAAAATTTATAATAAATGCGTGTCGGACAAGATGTTTCATACGATGGCCGGTTATAATTTTTTGATGGAACTGCGGCATTTTATTGGAAAAAGCGGACTCGTGAGTGAGCAGTCCTTAGCGCCAATTCCAATTAAGGAAGAAAATGAGAAAAAGCCGGATGTTATTGCTCAGGCATCACGAAAAGAAGCAAAGTGGAAGCGATTGTACGAAGGGCAGCAGTTACTGAATAAGAAACTGAAAATTGCCCTTTTTGCGGCAGTTGTTCTTTTGGTTGGTTTTGTCGTAATAAATTTTCGATTTGAATACTCGATTTTCACATATTTTACAAATTATAAGGCTAATATGGAAGAAGAGTTGATTGACAAATATGAAAGATGGGAAGAACGTCTTCAGCAAAAAGAGGACAGTCTGAATCAGTGAAAGGAGTTTATATATGGCAGGAAATACAATTTTAGTCGTAGATGATGAACAGCGTATGAGAAAGCTGGTACGCGATTTTTTGACAAAGCAGAATTTTAGTGTGTTAGAGGCGGCAGATGGCGAAGAAGCCGTAGATGTTTTTATGGAGAATAAGGACATTGTTCTTGTGATTTTGGACGTTATGATGCCAAAGATGGATGGCTGGGAAACCTGCAGGGAAATCCGCCAGTACTCCAAAGTGCCTATTATTATGCTGACGGCACGTGGCGGGGAAAATGACGAACTGCGTGGCTTTGAACTTGGGGTGGACGAGTATATTGCAAAGCCATTTAGTCCAAAGATTTTAGTGGCGCGTGTAGAGGCACTGCTTCGCAGAACCAATTCGGCAAATGAGAAAAATCTCGAATATGGCGGAATTGTGTTAAACCGCTCCGCACATGAAGTTATAATTGATGGTGAGAAAGTGGATTTGAGTTACAAGGAATTTGAGCTACTCTCCTACTTTATGGAAAACAAAGATATTGCCCTTTCACGTGAACGGATTTTGAATCACGTGTGGGACTATGATTATTTTGGTGATGCCAGAACGATTGATACCCATGTGAAGAAACTCCGCAGTAAAATGGGTGAAAAAGGAAAGTACATTAAGACAATCTGGGGTATGGGATATAAATTTGAAGTATAGGAAATGGAGTGATTATCTTGAAGCGTTCCATGAAAACAAGACTGGTAGCGATTTTTGTCGTTACCATTGTCATTATTATCGGTGTTATCAGTCTTGCAAACGTTGTGCTTTTGCCATATTTTTATCAGTCCAATAAGGTAGGTCAGATGCAGGGCGTTTATTCGCGTGTTGTCGATATTTGTAAAAATGTGGATTGGAATAAGATGGACAGCGAGCAAAAAGATACAATTTATGATAAGTTAGACCAGCTTTCGAGCAATACCAACATGAGCATTTATCTTGTGCAGATTCGGGTTTACCAAGGGTCTGGTGATATCGCGGAATTAGCGTATGTATATCCGAGTGACAGTGAGCGTTTGCAGCAGGTAACAAAAAACCAACTTGATAAGTACGTAAAATCAATTTATTTTGGGCAAAAGCTAGACGATAACTGTAAAATAATTACACAGACAGCAAATTATTCGATGTATAATGTGTATGACACGAGAGTAGATTCTAATTTTTTGGAACTCACAGGAAAGATGCCCGATAATTACTGGATTTATCTGCGCAGTAATTATCAGAGTATACAGGAAAGTGCCGGTGTATCGAATCAGTTTATGCTGTATGTCGGAATGATTGTGATGATTGCCGGCGTGTTTATTATGTATTTTGTCAGCAATCAATATACGAAGCCGATTCTGCGCCTGGCAGCTCATGCAAAAAACATGCAGAAACTTGACTTTTCAACTCGTTATAAAGATAACCGTGATGATGAAATCGGAGTGCTTGGCAACAGTATGAATGCTTTGTCAGACCGCTTGGAGAAAACCATTTCCGAATTAAAGACAGCGAATAATGAATTGCAGCTGGATTTACAGAGGCGTTCGGAGCAGGAGCAGATGCGGCAGGAATTTTTGGCGAATGTTTCGCATGAACTGAAGACGCCGATTGCTTTGATTCAGGGATATGCAGAAGGATTGCAGGAAAATATTAATGATGATGCAGAAAGCCGTGAATTTTACTGTGAAGTCATTGTGGACGAGGCTGACAAGATGAACAAGATGGTAAAAAAACTACTGAGTTTAAATCAGTTAGAGTTTGGAAATGACCAGGTTCATTTTGAACATTTTGACTTGCGAAGTGTAATTCAGTCGATAGTAAATTCCTCTGATATTTTGTTCCGTCAGAAAGAAGTTACGTTGTCATATCATCCGGATGAGGAACCAATTATGGTTTGGGCAGATGAGTATATGATTGAGGAGGTTGTCAGCAATTATGTGAGCAATGCACTTAATCATGTGAAATACGAGAATAAAATTGAAATTAAGACGATTCGGAAAGGTGACCATGTATGCACCAGCGTATTCAATACCGGAGATCCGATTCCGGAGGAAGATATGGATAAAATCTGGTCGAAATTTTACAAAGTGGACAAGGCAAGGACAAGAGAATATGGTGGCAATGGAATTGGTTTATCTATCGTAAAAGCCGTTATGGATGCCCATAATCAGAAGTTTGGTGTGAAAAATTATGACAATGGTGTCGAATTTTGGTTTGAACTTGACGTGAAAAGTGTTGATTGATGGACGGGATATGTGCTATAATAAATAAACTGGATTTAATTGTAAAAGGAGGGGTTTTTTGAGACAGATACGTTTTTTATGTGCCGTTTTGGCTGTGTCCGTTCTATCCCTTACCGGATGTGCGGATATAAAAAATTTGTCTGAGGAGCAGGAAAATGAAATTGCGGAGTACGCAGCAGGTGTTTTGCTCCAAAATTCTGACAAATATCCGTACCGGCTTATCGCAAAAGAAGAAAAAGAGGTTACAGAAACGCCGACACCGATGCCGGCGACACCGACACCAACATCGGCAGCTGCACAGGCATCAGACGCACCACAGGAATCGCAGCCGGAACAGACAGCAGCTACACCGGAAGATTCCAAAAAGGAAGTATCGTTAGATGATTTATATCATCTGAAAGGTGTTTCGATTTTGTATACTTCTTATCGTCTGGCAGATAAATACGGAAGTTCACAGATTCGTGCCGAACAGGGGAAAAAACTACTTGTTGCAGAGTTTTCACTAAAAAATAATTCCGGTGCGAAAAAAAAGGTTAAACTGATTGACAGACGAAAAATCACCTATCAGCTGAATGTGGACGGAACAACTTATTCTCCACAGATTAGTTTATTGGAGAATCAACTGGATTATTTGGAAACTGTGATTGCGAAAGGAAAGTCACAGAAGGCAGTGTTAGTATTTCAGGTAGATAAAAATGCGACAAACGCTTCTACAATTGATTTGTCGATTGAAGAAGGGAATAATAAAACATCAGTGAAAATGAAATAGGAGGCATTTATGTATCAGGAAAAAAAGAGAAGTTTGTTTTTCGGACTACCGCTTTCTTTTACAACTTACCGGATTGAGGAAAAGGTAGTAAATATTAAAAAAGGTTTTCTCAGAACGGAAGAAGATGATACATTGATGTATCGGATTCAGGATGTAAAACTTGTGACCGGTTTCTTAGAGAGAATTTTCCGTTTAGGAACGGTTGTATGTTATTCAAGTGATGTAACGGATTCAACGCTCGAATTAAAGCATATTCGGCATGCAAAAGAAGTTAAAGATTACATTTTAGTTACTGCAGAACAAGAACGGCGCAAAGTCAGAACCCTTCATACAATGGGGTTGGATGCAGATGCCGGTCAGTTTGATGATATTGATGACATGGAGTAAGGAGGAGAGAGACAATGGCAGTAGAAACAGGAATTTTATTAGAGAGTGGTACCAATGAGCTTGAATTATTGGAGTTTGTGGTTGGTAATCAGCATTATGGAATCAATGTGGCAAAGATTAATGAACTCTGTCCGTATCAAGAGCCAACGATGGTGCCGAATGCACATGAGTACATAGAGGGAATCTTCATGCCGAGAGAACGGCTGATTACCGTAATTGATTTGGCGAAAGCGTTAGGTGTTCAGCCAAGCGCTGACACATCTCATGATATGTATATTATTACGAATTTTAACCGTCTACACACAGCGTTTCATGTTCAGCAGGTGCTTGGTATTCACCGTGTATCATGGAAAGACATCGCAAAACCGGACTCTACCATTAGTGGAAATGGTAAAGGGGTAGCCACCGGCATTACAAAGATTAACGGAAGAATAATTATTGTTCTTGACTTTGAGAAAATTGTTACGGAAGTTAATCCGGAAACGGGACTTAAGCTGTCTGAGATTGAGGCAATGGGTGAGCGCTCCCGTATTGATTACACAATCCTTCTTGCGGAGGATTCACCGCTGCTTCTTGAGATGTTGAAGAAATGTTTAACAAAGGCTGGCTATTCACATTTGATTCCAACAAGCAACGGACTGGAAGCATGGAACACTTTGGACCGCATGATGAAAGATGGTGCGGTGATTGGAAAAGATATTTCACTTGTTATTACGGATATTGAAATGCCACAGATGGATGGACATCATCTGACCAAGAAAATTAAAGAAGACCCTAGATTTGAAGGACTTCCGGTTGTTATTTTTTCATCTTTGGTAAATGATGAGATGAAACGTAAAGGAGAGGCACTTGGTGTAGATGCCCAGCTTTCTAAACCGGAGATTGGCAGATTGGTTCATCAGCTGGACCTTTTGCTTAAATAAGAAGTTTGTGCTTTGGCAAGAGGAGGTGTGACATTTGACCTTATGTAGAAAATGTGGAAAAGAAATTCCGGATGGCGAAGAATTGTGTGAAGACTGTAAAAATGAAGAATCACAGATGGATGAGGCTTATTTGGAAGAATTGATGCAGAGCATGAGTGATGAAGAGAAAGAACCGGAAAATGCAGGTGAACCGGCACCCGTTATGGACGAACAGGTGGAGGAGAAACCGGCAGAAGAGAAACCGGCAGAAGAGAAACCGGCAGAAGAGAAACCGGCAGAAGAAGCTTCTGATGGAGAAGCGGATGTAAATGAACTTTTGACACTGCTTTCGCAGGATTATGAAGATTATGATGAGCCGGATTCCGCAGTGCAGCCGGAGGAGGAGGTTCAAACAGCAGAGCCTATGGATGAAAGTCCGGCTGAGACTTCTCTTTTTCGGGAAGATGATGAGGAAAGCGTATTTGCCGATGATGCAGATGCTTTATCTGTAGATGATATTTATGATGATGCACTTTCTGCTGTGGATTACAGTGAGGCAGATGAGGCACCGGAATTTCCTGAAATTGAGGAAGAATTTGTTCCGCAGATGGATGAAGATGCCGGTGATGATTTTGGTGATTTGGCGCTGGATCCTTTGGTATTGGATGATAGTGAAGCGGCTGGTGTGTCCGGAGAGCCGTTGGCGGTTTCAGATGACACAGAGGAAGATGTACAAGATATAAAGCAGGAGAAAGAGAAAAAAGAGAAAAAAGACGGTTTCTTTAAACGTATTTTTGGTAATATCATTACGGAGCAGTCCGCAGAGGAAGAAGCCAAAGAGCGTGAGAAAGAGCAGGCTGACGCTGAAGAGAAGAAAGCGGCGAAAGAGGAAAAGAAACAGCAGACAGCAGAGGAAAAGGCAGCAAAAGCAGAGCAGGCAAAAGAAGAAAAAGAAAAAAAAGCAGCAGCAAAGGCAGAACAGGCAGCAGCAAAAGCGGCAGAAAAAGAAGAAAAGAAACGATTAAAAGCCGAGCAGGAAGCTAATGAAGTGGTTGGCAGAATTAATCCGGTTGGTGCTGCGATTGTTATGGTATTTTTCGGACTTCTCTGTGTAGCAGTTGTGTTTGGAAGTCAGGCACTTTCTTATACGACATCCGTAAAAAGTGCGGAGAGTTCTTTTGAACAGCGGGATTATAAGAATGCCTATGATTCTTTGGCAGGAGTTTCTGTTTCGGATTCGTCGAAAGAACTCAAACAGAAGGTGCGTATGTGTATGCAGCTCCAGCGTGAGTATGATGCTTATCAGAATTATTATAAGATGAAGATGTATTTGGAATCCCTGGATTCTTTGATTGGTGGAATTCGTCTTTACGATGCAAACAAAGCAAAAGCGGAGCAGTATGATATGCTCAGCCAGTACAATGAATTGGAGAGTAAACTCGCAAATCAGCTGTACAATGAGTTCGGTGTCAGTGAATCACAGGCACGAAATATTATTGCTTCCGAGACACAAAAGGAATACACAGACCGCTTGCAGGCGATTCTTTTGCAGTGGCAGAAGAGAAATGAAGCGGATGAGAGATAATGAAAAGATAGCTGACCGGTTTTCCGGTCGGCTATTCTAATACAATGACAGAGGTGATACAAAACGATGGTAGCAATTGTGGATTACGATGCAGGAAATATTAAAAGTGTTGAGAAGGCGTTACAATATATTGGGGAACATCCGGTGATTACGAGAGATGTGAAAGAAATTAAAAAAGCAGACCATGTAATTGTGCCTGGAGTTGGTGCATTTGAGGATGCGATGGAAAAGATGAACCGCTATGAACTGACGAAAGTGCTGCAGGATGTGGCGGCATCCGGTACGCCGATTATGGGCATCTGCCTCGGACTACAATTGTTTTTTGAGAGAAGTGATGAGTCAGAACATGATGTAAAAGGACTTTCGCTTCTTCCGGGTGAAATTGTGAGATTTCCGGAAAAAGAGGGATATAAAATTCCGCATATGGGATGGAACTCTTTGAAAATTAATCCGGATTCTAAATTGTTAAAAGGAATTCCGGAGGACACGTATGTTTATTTTGTCCATTCGTATTATTTAAAAGCGAAGCATATTGAAGATGTAGCGGCAACAACCGATTATATTGTTCCGGTACATGCGGCAGTGGAACATGACAATATTTTTGCAACCCAGTTTCATCCGGAGAAGAGCGGAGATGTTGGGCTGGAAATTTTGAAGAATTTTGTTTCCATATAGAATAAGACGAAGATAGGAGGAATTTCGGTGTTTACGAAAAGAGTAATTCCATGTTTGGATGTAAATGAGGGAAGAGTGGTAAAGGGAGTTAATTTTGTTAATTTGATTGATGCGGGAGACCCGGTTTCAGTTGGTGCTGCTTATGGAAAAGCAGGGGCAGATGAATTGGTTTTTTTAGATATTACAGCATCGAGTGATGCAAGAGAGATAAAGGCGAACATGGTTCGTAAAGTGGCGGAAACGGTGTTTATTCCGTTTACGGTAGGCGGCGGAATCCGTACGATTGAGGATTTTCGTATGATTTTGCGCGAGGGTGCGGACAAGGTTGCAGTGAATTCAGCGGCAATTTTAAATCCGACACTTGTATCGGATGCTGCGGATAAATTTGGAAGACAATGTGTCGTTGTTGCGATTGATGCCAAAAGACGGGCAGACGGCAGTGGATGGACAATTTACAAAAATGGCGGTCGTGTAGATATGGGAAAAGATGCCGTGGAATGGGCAATGGAAGCGGAGCGCTTAGGTGCCGGCGAAATTCTTTTGACCAGCATGGACTGTGATGGAACAAAAGACGGCTATGATGTTGAACTGACACGGACGGTTTCTGAAAATGTTTCAATTCCGGTTATTGCATCCGGCGGTGCAGGAACAAAAGAGCATTTTTATGATGCCCTTACGGAAGGAAAAGCGGATGCGGTTTTGGCAGCTTCACTATTCCACTTTAAAGAACTTGAAATCGTTGAATTGAAAAAATACCTGCAAGAGCGGGGAATCAGTGTGCGGTTATAAAAAAAGAGGGAGGTTGTTATGAGTGCTTTGACAGGTGAGTGGGAGCGTGCATTGCACGAAGAATTTTCCAAAGAATACTATAAAAAATTATTCTTTTTTGTTCGGAAACAATATAGTGAGACAACTGTATATCCAAAGGCAGATGAGATTTTTACGGCCTTTCATCTCACGCCGCTTGAGAAGGTTAAGGTTGTGATTCTGGGACAGGACCCTTACCATAATGAAGGACAGGCGCATGGGCTTTGTTTTTCGGTGAAACCACAGGTGGCAATTCCGCCGTCTCTTGAAAACATTTACAAAGAACTGCACGATGATTTGGGCTGCAAAATTCCAAGCCACGGTTGTCTGACTTCGTGGGCAAAACAAGGTGTTCTACTTTTGAATACGGTGCTTACGGTTCAGGCACATAAGCCGATGTCACACCGTGGTGTCGGCTGGGAAGAGTTTACGGATGCGGCAATTGCTAAATTAAATACACAGGATAGACCAATTGTATTTATTTTATGGGGGAAGCCGGCACAGGAAAAGGCGAAAATGTTGACAAATCCAAAACACCTTGTGCTGAAAGCACCTCATCCAAGCCCTTTGTCGGCATACCGAGGATTCTTTGGCAGTAAACCTTTTAGCCAGACAAATGATTTTTTGTTAAAGAATGGAGAAACTCCAATTCAGTGGGAGATTCCTGAAAAAATAGAAAATGAATTTTGAATAAGACTCAACTGGATGAGCCATATTTCATATAGTGAAGTATGGCTTATTTTATATGGATATCAGTGAATGTTTTCATAGCAAAACGGCCTTTCTGGTGTTTCCTGATTTGAAACTTTGATATCATTAAAAAATTGTAAAAAAATGAAAAAAACTTCTTGATATATGTGATAGGTTTATGTTATACTCGTGATAGTATAGAATTATACTAATCTTGTAGCAAATCAAACTAAAAGGATTAAAAGACTGGAGGAAATATGATGAAAAGATTGAAGCGAAGCTTTTGGGCCAAAGCAGCAGTTGCTGTGGCGTCAATCGCAATTGCAATCGGGGTGATTGGCGGAATTTCATTTGCGTCAAATAATCAGCCTTTTTTGGGAGATTGCATTGAGTACGGAATTGTTTGTAATTATCTGAATCAGACAGCAGATATGGAGACAAACTTTGCCGTAGGTAAGTACCAGGGGAATGGTCATTGGAACGGAAACACGATTTCTGAGAGCAAAGCAAATGCTTCCGGAGAGATTCGGATTGGAGAAGTTGTAGGAGAGTCGAAATTCCGTGGGACGCCTTATGTAGTAGTAAAGGAAAGTGTGAAAGATGAAGTTAAAGCAATGCTTACATCTGTTTCAAACTATGCAGAATCTGTTGTGAAAAAGGCAGATTACACAACACCAAAAGATGTTAAGGACATGAACAATTATCATGTAGACATTACAGGAATTGATGAAGAAGTTGTATATGTGGATGCGGATGCTATGGTTGAAAATATCACTGCAGGGGAAATTCAGAATGGTGGTATTAAGGTTACATTGCGAGCAAATCAGTCCTTAGTATTTAATGTATCATTGAAAGATACTGTTCGCATTCCGGAATATAAGATTACTGTAAAAAATGGAAGTAAAACACACGAGGAAATGGCAGAGTCTGTTGTGTGGAATATGCCTTATGTGACGAATTTGAATTTGAACTCAGATGGTATGAGAGCTACGATAATTGCGCCAAAAGCTTTTGTGAATTTGGGAACTACATCCGAAGGATGGCTGGTATGTGATACTGTTGTCAGCAATTCTGGCGAATGGCATATGATTTCAAAGAAAGTCCCGAAAGTGACACCAACGCCAAAAGTGACAGCAACACCAACACCGAAAGTGACAGCAACACCGACACCGAATGTAACGGCGACACCGACACCGAATGTAACGGCGACACCGACACCAAAAGTAACGGCGACACCGACACCAAAAGTGACAGCAACACCAACACCGAAGGTAACGGCGACACCAACACCAAAAGTGACAGCAACACCGACACCGAATGTAACGGCGACACCAACACCAAAAGTGACAGCGACACCGACACCAAAAGTGACGGCAACACCGACACCGAAGGTGACGGCGACACCAACACCAAAAGTAACGGCGACACCAACACCGAAGGTGACAGCGACACCAACACCAAAAGTGACAGCAACACCGACACCAACACCAACGGCAACGCCGACAGCTACACCAACGGCAACGCCGACAGCTACACCGGAAGTAACACCGACAACTACACCGGAAGTAACACCGACGGCTACTCCGGAGGTAACACCAACGGCTACTCCGGGTGATGATGCGACACCGACACCGGAAGTGACAGCAACACCTACTCCAAACTTGTTTGATTTTGATGAAGACACACCGAGAGCAAGTAAAGAGCTGACAGACCCGGATACACCAAAAGCATCAGCAACAAGTAAGAAAACAACTACTTTGCTTGACGAAGATGTACCATTATCTGATTCCGCACCGGAGACAGGAGATACAACAAATCTTTTGTTCCCAATGATTGTTATGGGATTGTCTGTATTAGCAATTTTCGGAGTAATTGTATTTAGAAAGAAAATGAACTAAGTTAAGAAGTAAATGAAAAAGAATCTACAAAATGATTCAAAATATAATAAGGAGTTTGCTAAGGCAGACTCCTTATTTCTTACAAATAAAAAGGAGCCTGTCTTTTGGCAGACTCCTAAATTGTGATTCTTTTTATTTGTTTAAATTCTCATTCGCTGTTGCTAACATCAGTTTGATACGATTTAACTGGTTTACTTCGCTGGCACCGGGATCATAGTCAACGGCTACAATGTTGGCATCTGGGAATGCCTTTCGAATCTGTTTGATAACACCTTTACCAACGACATGGTTTGGCAGACAGCCAAATGGCTGAGTACAAACGATGTTTGGTACATTGCTGTGAATCAATTCAATCATTTCACCTGTGAGAAACCATCCTTCACCGGTCTGGTTACCGTTAGATACGAAAGGCTCTGCATATTTAGCCAGTACATGAATCTCGGGTGGTGCCTCAAAACGTTTGCTCTCAGCAAGTGCTTTGCAGTATGGCTTGCGGAACTGATTTAACAGCCAGATAGCAGCATTTCCAAGCCACTTACTGGTTTTCTTAAAGCCAAGATGATCAGCCTTAAATTCACTATCGTAAGCACTGTACATAAAGAAGTCAAGCATATCCGGACAGACTGCTTCAGCACCTTCAGCCTCCAAGAGTTCAACAACATGATTGTTAGCTGCCGGGAGATATTTAACTAAAATCTCACCAACGATTCCAACACGTGGTTTTTTCTTTGTTTCATCTAATTCTATTTCATCAAATTCTTTTACGATTTGTTTGATATTTTTCTTAAGTTCCGACTGCTTTGGTTTTTTCACAGCCGCAATGCAGACTTTTTTCCATTTGTCGTGAAGAGCGTTTACGGAACCCGGTACCTTCTCGTAAGGGCGGGTACGGTATACGACACGCATAAACAAATCACCGTAGATTAAGCTGTGAATAGCGGCTTTTAACAATCGATAATTGATGTCAAAGCCGGAGTTTGTTTCCACGCCGGCACTTAATGAGATAACCGGAATCTGTTCCATGCCTGCTTTTTTCAGTGCACGGCGGATAAAGCCGATATAGTTCGTTGCACGGCATCCACCACCGGTCTGAGTAATGATTAAAGCAGTTTTATTTAAATCGTACTCACCGGATAACAACGCTTTCATAAACTGTCCGACTACAAGAAGAGACGGGTAGCACGCATCATTATTTACATATTTTAAGCCGTAATCCAATTCGCCTACGCCGGTAGGAAGCTGGACAAGATTATAACCACAGGCAGCAAGAGCCGGCATTAAAATGTCAAAATGAATTGGTGACATTTGTGGTGCTAAAATTGTGTAACTTTTACGCATTTCTTTTGTAAATTCAACTCGTTTATAGGCTGAATTTTGGGGAGATGACTTAATTCCCTTGCGTTCGCGGTCTTTCACAGCGGAAATAAGCGAACGGATACGAATTCTTGCGGCACCTAAGTTGTTGACCTCGTCAATTTTAAGAACCGTACATATTTTATTGGAACTTGTCAAAATATCATTGACCTGGTCGGTTGTTACTGCGTCAAGTCCACATCCAAAAGAGTTAAGCTGAATCATATCCAGATTGTTCTGGGTGCGTACAAAACTGGCAGCGGCATAAAGTCTGGAATGATACATCCACTGATCCATCGCAATCGTTGGCCGGTCAACTTTTCCTAAATGGGAAATGCTGTCCTCCGATAATACCGCAATATCGTAAGATGTAATCAATTCCGGAATACCGTGGTTGATTTCCGGGTCAATATGGTAAGGACGACCGGCTAACACAATACCACGCTTGTTGTTATCTGCCATCCATTTTAATACGCGTTCGCCCTCTAAGCGGATATCATTTCTTGTTTTTTGCAATTCTTCGTATGCCTTGTGGGCAGCTTTTCGAATCTCGCCGGCATCAATATTATTTTCTTTGCCGAGATAGCGTACTAACTCATCGGCAAGAATTTTATCGCTTTCAAAGGAGACGAATGGATTCTGGTAGGTAATCGATTCATCTGCCAATTCTTCTACATTATTTTTGATATTTTCTCCATAAGAAGTGACAATTGGGCAGTTGTAGTGGTTGCCCGCTTCATCAAATTCTTTGCGCTCGTAAGGAACACAAGGGTAAAAAATGTAAGAAACGCCCTGGTTTAACAGCCATGAGATATGTCCGTGAGCTAACTTTGCCGGATAACATTCCGATTCGCTTGGAATCGATTCGATACCAAGTGAGTAAATGTTTCGGTTGGAAGCCGGTGAAAGAACGACTTCGTAGCCAAGTTCCGTAAAGAAAGTAAACCAGTATGGATAATTCTCATACATATTTAACACGCGTGGAATTCCGACCTTGCCGCGATATGCTTTGTCCGCAGATAATGGTTTATAGTGGTCAAAAAGACGCTTATTTTTATAGGCGTAAAGGTTTGGAATATCACGGTTTGTCTTTTCTTTGCCAAGACCACGTTCACATCGGTTACCGGACACAAACTGACGGCCACCGGTAAAGCGGTTTATTGTAAGGAGACAATGATTGGTACATCCCTTACATCTTGTCATGGAACTTTCAAATTTTAACTCGATAATATCCTGTAAAGAGAGCATGGAAGAAGTTTCTCCCTCTTCGTAATGCTCACGGGCAATCAGTGCGGCACCAAAAGCACCCATGATACCGGCAATGTCAGGGCGAATTGCCTGACATCCGGAAACACGCTCAAAACTTCGTAATACCGCATCGTTATAGAAAGTACCACCCTGAACAACTACGTTTTTACCGAGATCTTTCGGGTCTGTTAATTTAATTACCTTTAACAGGGCATTTTTAATAACGGAAATAGCAAGTCCGGCAGAAATATCTGCGACCGTAGCTCCTTCTTTTTGTGCCTGTTTTACTTTAGAATTCATAAATACGGTACAGCGGGAACCCAAATCAATTGGATTTTCGGCAAACAGAGCCAGTTTTGCAAAATCTTTTACTTCATAATTCAACGAGCGTGCAAACGTCTCGATAAAAGAACCACAGCCGGAAGAGCAGGCTTCATTTAACTGTACCTGGTCTACGGAGTGATTTTTGATTTTAATACATTTCATATCCTGACCGCCGATGTCCAGAATACAATCAACATCCGGGTCAAAGAAAGAAGCAGCGTAATAATGGGAAACGGTTTCAACTTCACCTTCATCTAACATCAAAGCGGATTTAATCAGTGCTTCGCCGTATCCGGTTGAACAGGAACGCACAATTGTGGCGCTTTCCGGGAGCAGTTCATAAATTTCCTTAATTGCTTTAATTGTCGTCTTCAGTGGGCTTCCGTTATTATTATCATAGAATGAGTACAGAAGGGAACCGTCTTCGCCGACAAGAGCTACTTTAGTTGTTGTTGAACCGGCATCTACGCCAAGAAATACATTTCCTTCGTAAGTGGAGATATCTCCCTTCTTTACGCTGTGTACGTTATGTTTTTCGATAAATTCATTGTAATCAGTTTCATCTTTGAAAAGAGGCTCCATACGAGTTACTTCAAATTCAATTTTAATTTCGCCGGAAAGCTTCTTTAACAAAGCACCGATTGTTGTGGCGCCTTTTCCCTCCGAGTTCATGGCTGCTCCGCTTGCAGCAAAAAGATGGGAATTTTCCGGTGCAATAATGGCATCCCCGGTTAAATTAAGAGTGCGGATGAATGCCTGTTTTAATTCTGTTAAAAAGTGCAGCGGACCGCCGAGAAAAGCAACGTTACCGCGAATCGGTTTTCCGCAGGCAAGACCACTGATTGTCTGGTTTACGACAGCCTGGAAAATGGAAGCGGCAAGGTCCGGTTTCGATGCGCCCTCATTTATTAAAGGCTGAATATCAGTCTTTGCAAATACACCGCATCGTGCGGCAATCGGATATAAAGCCTGGTAATCTTTTGCATAGGTATTTAATCCGGCAGCGTCTGTTTTTAATAAGGTAGCCATTTGATCGATAAAAGAACCGGTACCGCCGGCGCAGATACCGTTCATTCGCTGCTCAATACCATCGGTAAAGTAAATAATTTTTGCATCCTCACCACCAAGTTCAATGGCGACATCGGTCTGAGGAGCATAACTTTTTAAGGAAGTAGCAACGCTCACAACTTCCTGCACAAATGGAATATCAAGGTGCTTTGAAATGGAAAGACCACCGGAACCGGTAATCATCGGTGCGATGTCACAGTCACCAAGTTCGTTGTAAGCACGTTCCATAATTGCACGTAAGGTTTCCTGGATATTTGCATAGTGACGCTCATAGGCAGAAAACAGTATGTTATTGTTATCATCCAGCACAGCAATTTTTACTGTGGTTGAACCAATATCGATACCTACTCGTTTCATAAGTACCTCCTAAAGTTTCCTATTAAAATCATTTTTTGTTATCTAATTATCGAAACCTTATTATACGACAAAAAGAATGGTTTTGCAACAAAATTAGAAAGAACAAATGGCATTCTTTTGAATAGGATAATAAAAAAAGGCAGGAATCTGAAAATGAATCAACGCTTTTGTAATGGAATGATACATGTCATTCGCTCCGGCGATAATCTTTACCAGTTGAGCAGACGCTACCGTGTTCCGCTCGCACTTATTCTGCGGGCAAACCCTTATGTGGATGTGTATAATTTAAGACCGGGACAGGAAATCTGCATTCCGATGCCCTGTGGAAGCGGACCGATGGCAGGACGGGGAATTCAGCAGGAAAATGTGGAGACAACCGAACAGGAGACAGACGATGAGGAATACGAAGAGGAACAAACGGCACAGTCAGAGGAAGAAAAAGAGGTGTCTTGTGTCTATCGTGCAGATGGAACAAAAAGCCTTGGAGCGATATTGAATGAGTGTGGTATGACGATGGCAGAGTTTTTTGAAAAGAATAATCCGGAGCAGATTATTATCGCGGCAGATGTCCTTTTTGAAGTGCCAAAGAAGGTTTGACAAAGGTTATTAGAACCTTTATAATGAAAACGAATTGGTCAGACTCGGCGATGCCTTGTTTTCGGGGAATCGCCGTTGTCTTTGAAAGGAAGGTGAACAAGCATGATTTCCATTTACAAAACCATAGAAGACGATATGGTGGTGCTTGATAAAATAGAAGAGGGTTGTTGGATATCAGCCATTCACCCAAATGAGGAAGAATTGGCTTTTTTGGAGGAAGAAACCGGGATTGATTTGGATGATTTACGGGCACCTTTAGATGATGAGGAGCGTTCCCGTATCGAGTTGGAAGATGGATACAATATGATTTTGGTGGACATTCCTTCGCTTGATGAGAAAGACCGGTATGTCACGATTCCTCTTGGCATTTACATGACAAAGGAGCATATCATTACGATTTGTCTGGAAGAATCACCGGTTTTGAAAGCATTTGTAAACCGTAGAGTACGCGAGTTTTACACATTCAAAAAGACTCGCTTTGTATTTCAGATTTTGTATCGCAATGCTGCTTCTTACCTGCGTTATCTGCGTATTATTGACAGAAAAAGTGACCAGATTGAGGAAAAACTGCATATTTCCCAGAAAAACAGTGAGTTGATTGAACTTTTGGAGCTGGAAAAAAGTCTGGTTTATTTTACCACTTCCCTGCGCTCAAATGAGGTCGTTTTAGAGAAACTTCTGCGGACGGAGCGCGTTAAAAAATATCCGGAAGATGAGGACTTATTGGAAGATGTCATTATCGAGAATAAACAGGCGATTGAAATGGCAAATATATACAGTGGAATTTTAAGTGGAATGATGGATGCGTTTGCATCTGTTATATCCAATAACTTAAATATTGTAATGAAGTTCTTGGCAACGGTTACGATTGTTTTATCAATCCCGACGATGATTGCCAGTTTCTTTGGAATGAACTTTGATAATATTCCACTTGGACATTCGCCGTTTGGATTTTTTACCATTATTGTATTAACGCTTATTATTTCCGGCGTTGTGGCGTTGTTGTTCCGCAAAAAAGATTTGTTTTAATAGGGAAAAGACGATTATTGAATGGAGGTTAAAAAAGAACTATGAGTTTATTAGACCGATTGGAGAGAACACGGTTTGGAAAATTTGGCATTCCGAATCTGATGCGGTATGTCATTGGAGTTAATATTGTCGGAATCCTGCTTAGTCTTGTGAATCCGACGTTTTATTATTCGTATCTGAGTCTGGATATTGCAAGCATTCTGCATGGACAGGTTTGGCGTATTTTCACTTTTGTGTTAAGCCCATCCGGACAGTTTGGCGGCACCGGCATGGTTAGTTTGTTGTGGTTTGCAATCTGGATTTTTGTATATTATTCGATTGGAACGAATCTGGAACGCATGTGGGGAACCTTCCGCTTTAATCTGTTTTATTTTGGCGGACTTTTACTGGTTGTAATCATGACTTTTATTTTTTATCTGTTTTTACAGCTTGGGTTAGTGCCAAATGCTGCAACTGCTTATATGGATTATATGCTTTCCGCCAATATTATGGATGATTTGAACCAGACGATGTTTTTAGCGTTTGCCTTTGCTTTCCCGGATGCACAGTTCCTTGTGTATTTTATTATTCCGGTTAAGGCAAAGTGGCTGAGTATTGTATATCTTTTGATGGATGGCTATATGTTTGTCCGCTATCTGATGAGTGGATATTATTATTCGGCAGCGGTGATTTTGGTTCTTTTATTAAACTTTTTTATCTTCTATTTTATGGGACGTGGTTCTCTTACGCCAAAGCAGGCGTACCATCAGAAGAAGAGAAAGATGGAATATAAGAAAAAAACAGCACCCACACAGGGAAGTGTACCAAGGCATCATTGTGTGATTTGTGGCAGAACGGATGTGGACTCTCCGCAGTTAGAGTTCCGTTACTGCTCCAAATGTGAGGGGAATTATGAGTATTGTTCAGAGCATTTATTTACCCATGAGCATGTGCATCATTAAAAGGAGGAAGGAGTCGGAAAATGGGATTGTTTGGTATTGCGACAAATAGTGTACAAATGTTAGTGTTAGTAGCGGTTTTAACCGTGGCAGTTTTTGCTGTTTTGTATTTTGAAAAATTCCGCTATGAAGTAGAAGGAATTCGGATTTACCGCAAAGACAGCAAAAAGTCATGGACTAATCTACTGCTTGTATTAGCGGCAGCGCTGCTTGTAAAACTGATTTTTGCGGCAGCGTATGAAGGACATGGAACGGATATGACCTGCTTTAGTGCGTGGTCGGATATGATTTTTAAAGATGGATTTTGGAATTTCTATCATTCGGATTCTTTTACGGATTATCCGCCCGGATATATGGCAATGCTGTGGGGCATTGGGGCTCTGCGCAGCATCTTTAATCTGGATGTTGCAACGGGAGCCGGAAGATGTGTTATTAAACTGATTCCGATTTTGTTTGATCTTGGTGCAGGGGCACTGCTTTATAAGATAGCAAAGAGAAAATTTTCTGAAGGTTCTTCTCTTATTTTGTCAGCGACATACGTGCTCAGTCCGGTCGTTGTTCTGGATTCTTCGGCATGGGGACAGGTGGATGGTGTATTTACCTTTTTCCTGTTGCTTGTCTGCTATCTGTGCATGGAAGAAAAGCGTATTTTTGCGTATTTTGCTTTTGTTGCCGGAGTTCTTATCAAACCGCAGATGATTATGTTTGCTCCGCTTTTGATTTGGACAATTATTGAACAGGTTTTCTTAAAAGATTTTTCAAAAGAAAAAATGTTTCGGGATTTAGTAGGCGGCGTTTTATCTCTTGTGGCAATGGTTGTATTTACCCTTCCGTTTGGTGTGGACAAAGTGTTCAGCCAGTATGTGAATACGTTGGGCTCGTATCCGTATGCGACGATTAATGCATACAATTTCTGGGCGCTGTTAGGACAGAACTGGCAGCCGCAGGCAAATTCATTTTTAGGTGTGTCAGCAAGCTCGTGGGGAACACTCGCAATTTTAGTATCCGTTGCACTGAGTGCCGTGATTTTCTTCCGCTTAAAAGATGATAATTCCCGCTATTTTACAAGCATGGCGGTACTTCTTGCCAATATGTTTTTATTCTCAGTGCGTATGCATGAGAGATATTTATTCCCGGCAATTGTACTTATGTTGGCTGCCTTTTTGGTGAAGCCGACCAAACAGTTATTCTTTACTTATGTGGGATTTTCGGCAATTCACTTTTTGAATGTAGGTCATGTTTTGTGGGCGTATGTCGAGGAAAACGAAAATACGGCACCAAACGGACCGTTAATTGGAATTACGGCAGTCCTTACAATTTTAATGTTTGCTTATTTGATTTATGCTTCTTTTTCTGTTTCGGTTATGGAGGATTTAAAAGAGGTATCCGGAGGAAAGAAGAAAAGGAACACCCTTCCATATCTTGTGAAAAATCCGAAGGTGAAAGAGAAAGAACCGGAAGAAGTCTATAAACAACATATTCATGCGACAAGAAGAATGCCTAAATTTACAAAGTGGGATTATATTGTATTGTTTGGAATTCTTGTATTATACAGTGTATTCGCTTTTCGTGATTTGGGTGATACCAAGGCTCCAGAGACTTACTGGCAGCCGGAAAATGGTAATTCCGAGATTGTGTTAGATCTTGGTAAAGCAAAAGATATCGGAATGATTTATACGTTCCTTGGAGCGAAGGAAGACCGTATGATGACGCTTGAAATGTCAGAGGACGGGAAAAACTATGATATGGTCGGCACGGTCAGAGCAACAAGTGTGTTCTGTTGGGATGCATTAAAGACTTGGGACAAAGAATCTCAGGAAGAGGGCGCGGATGATTATAATCTGGCAAAAGATTACCGTTATATCCGCCTAAGTGTTGATGAAGACCAGCTTTTTGATACCTTTATGCTGAATGAATTGGTGATTCTTGACAAAGACGGAAACTGGATGAAACCGGTCAATGCTTCTGAATATAAGAATTTGTTTGATGAGCAGGATTGTTTTGAGCCGCAGAGTGATTTGCCGGAGACTGTCTGGAAAGCTGAAAAAGCTGGAGAAACCGTGACTTTAGATTTGGGTGCAGATAGTTACTTTAGTATGCTGCGCGGCTACTCTACAGAGAAAGCAAATCAGCGGTTTGAAGTGGAAGTGGCAAAATCGGCAAATGATGGTGAGGAGCCACAGTATCAGAAAGTGGGAACGGTAGTCAGTGGTGAGGCTGATGGCTTTAGCAGACTTTCAGAGGAAAATCAGCAAAATGCCGATACTTATTCTTTTGCCAATGATTCGTACCGCTATATCCGCTTGACAACACTTTCGGATAATACAAGTTTGAATGAACTGGTACTGACGGATACGAATGGAAATACGGTGAAAATCCGTGACCATATTGGCGGAGATTCCTTGTTTGATGAACAGGATGGATACCGAAAGGCAATTACCTTTAGGAGCGGCACTTATTTTGATGAAATTTATCATGCGAGAACGGCTTATGAAATTGCGCATGGAATGAGCAATTATGAGTGGACACATCCGCCTCTTGGTAAAGTATTTATCAGTCTTGGTGTGCGCATGTTTGGCATGAATCCGTTTGGCTGGCGAATTATCGGTGTGCTGTTTGGAATCGGGATGATTCCGTTTATGTACTTCTTTGGCAGGCGTTTGTTCAAAAACCGCACGTGGGCGGCCGGTGCATTGACATTTTTGTTTACTTTTGATTTTATGCATTTTACGCAGACAAGAATTGCTACCATTGATGTGTACGGAACATTCTTTATTATAGCAATGTTCTACTTTATGTATCAGTACAGCCAGACAAGTTTTTATGATACAAAATTGTGGAAGACCTTTATCCCGCTTGGCTTAAGTGCAGTGATGATGGGACTTGGCTGTGCATCGAAATGGACGGCAGTATATGCGTCTGCCGGTCTTGCTGTGTTCTTCTTTGCCATTATGGGCTGGCGTATTTTTGAGTACCATCTGGCGAAGAAAAATCCGACGGGCGAAACAGAAGGAATTGCGCATAAGCATATTATTGAAGTATTTAAGAAGAAACTTCTTTTAACCCTTGGTTTCTGTGTGATTTTCTTTGTGTTTGTAGCAGGAACGATTTATGTTGCTTCCTATGTTCCGTTTGAGGACAGTGCAAAGGATAACACCGAGCGCTTCTATGAAGTGACAGATGAGAATTATGAAGGATTTAAATGGGAAAATACATTTGTTTCCGGTCTTGTGGATACACTTCGCGACCACAGTGGAAATCCTGTGGCTGAGACGGTCGGAAAAATGTTGAATAATCAGCATGCTATGTATGAATACCACAGCAAACTGGAGGCTACCCATCCATGGCAGTCAAGCTGGTATGAGTGGCCGACGATGATACGACCGATGTATTATTACTGCCAGACTTTGCGGGATGGTATGAAAGAGGGTATCAGTGCCTTTGGTAACCCGCTTGTATGGTGGGCGGGAATCCCGGCGTTGATATTGATTCTTCTGCCATTTGGAAGAAGGCGTTCGAACAGACTTGGAAGCAAAACGTCGCAATGGCTTCAGAGTATCGGCTGTGAATTCTTTGTGTTCCTTGCTTTGTGGAGTGTGTTTGTGAAACAGTCTTCAAGTAATGGAGGCGGTGATTCATGGAAGTTATATGGACCGTTCCTTATTGTGCTTGGCGTGGCGTCGGCTTTGTATATTGCTTACCAGCTTGTGACAAGGGGAGACAAAAAAGCCTTGTTTATGGTATTTGCCTATGCGGTTCAATTATTACCGTGGATTTTAGTGCCGCGCTGTACATTTGCCTATCACTATTTTCCAAGTGTGCCATTTGTCGCCATGATGATTGTGTACGGTATGGTAAAACTTGTGGATGCGGACAAAAAATGGTTCAAATGGTGTATGGTTTATCTGGCAGTTGCCTTTTTCCTGTTCTTAGTTTTTTATCCGGTACTTTCCGGACAGCCGATCTATGAGCAGATGGCAAGAGATGGACTGCGCTGGCTGGAAGGCTGGCAGCTTGTCAGCTAAACAAACGATAGAAAGAAGGATAAAAACGTGAGGAAACTGATTCAAGAGATTCATAACGGGAAAAATATAAAGGAAAATTTAAAACATTATGCAGACATTGCCGTAAAAACATATGTGGATTATGGAACGCTTGAAATGACTTTTTCTGCGTATTCGCTTTTGGAAGATGAAATACAGGTGTTAGATGCGGATGAGAAGGAGAAAATGCTCTCGCAGGTAAAACAGGCGATTGGCTGTTTGGCGGATGAGTCCTGCGATTTCGCGGTACTTGGTGAAAAAATGAATCATCTGCGGGATGAAATTACGGATAAAATGGATGTTTTAACTGCGTACACGGACCGCATGATTTGTTATGAATATGTGTTAAACCGTATGGAATTAAAATATCTTTCCAAGAAAGAATTGTCAGAGAAACTGGCAGCTTTTGAGGAAGAAGAGTACATGAAAATGTTAGAAGGGTATTTGTTTGGCAGTAAAGATCAAAAGGTGGCGCTTGATAAAATTCGTTTGATTATGGGACAGATTCCGGTTCATATGACAAAGAATAAATTGTTTGAGCGGATTGGTGAAGCACTTACGTTATATCAGGATGGCGATAAATCGGCACTGGATGGCTTTTTGTATATGGTGCGTACAAGTGCGATGCTGTATGAGCCAAAGCAGGAAGAAAATCAGTTTCCAGAGATTTTAGAGGCCCTGCAAACGTTTGAACAGACCGATTTTGAGTCATTAGAGGGCGAGAAATACAATCAATTGGTATCACTTTTGGAAAAGACAGCCAAAGAAATTCATGAAATTACGGACTTTTATTATGAAGTGCAAAATGTTGTGAATGGTGTGTATGCCATGGCACTGATTCTTCCTTACCGTGAGAAAATGAGTCGGATTGAAAAAGCAGGAAGAAATGTTTGGCAGGCATTGGCACAAGGTGAGTTAAAAGAAGAACTGTTAGTGCCGTTAGAGGGCAGCATCGAGGAGTGCGTCGAAAAATCCAGTCATTTGGAATCGATTTTATATGAAATCCGCAGTTCTTATAAGAAAGAATTGATGGAAACCGGTCTTGCCGGACAATTCCACGATTTTGTATTAGTGGCAAATCTTTTGTCAGACAGTTTGTTTATTGACTTGTCGGTATCCGGTGAGGAAGAGGAAAAAGCAGACCTTTCTTACGTGAGAAAATGCACAGATGAATTAGTAAATGAACTTTCGGAGAAGTTAAGCCGGGTGTCAAAACCGGTGAAAAAAGCGATTATGGGACTTGTCCTTGAAAAACTGCCATTGACGTTCCAAAATTCGGATGAGGTACTTGATTATATCCGTGTTAATCTGATGGGATGTCAGGATAAGGCTGAAAAATGTGTGGTACTTACGATGTTAGCAGACTTGATTCGCGAGGAGCAGGAGTGGACATAATATGATTTACTGGTATCAGAATTTATATATGGATGAAACCGTAGAAAAAAATCCGAAACGGTGCAAAAAACGGGTGGAAAAGCGGCGCCCATGGAAAAAGAGTTACGTCGTGCTTACCTTGGCGCAGAATGATAAGAATTTGTTTGAGATTATGCAGACGCGCCAGTTGTTTTTCCGCCGCTACCGTCATGTGGATATGTATGTAGTGGCACTGACTTCGGATCATGATGCCGCTGTCGAAATCCTGCAGCAGATTTTAGAAAAAGGATATCGTGAGAATCCGGAATATAACCCAAGGAATGTATTTGCCAAGAAGGAGTTTTATCCGGGCAGAAAGTAACAGAGAAAAGAGGTGTGCCTATGTGGATTTTTTTATTAATACTCAAATGGATTTTCATTATACTTGGCATACTTTTAGGACTTGCTTTACTATTTACGGCTCTTATTTTATGTGTGCCGGTGCGCTACCGGGCAGCAGGGGATAACCATGAAAAAATCCAGTATTCATTTAAGGTGAGCTGGCTTTTGTCTATTGTTGCCGTGAAAAAGAAAAAAGATTCGGAGCAGATTGTTTTCTCTGTGTTTGGTATTCCGATAAAGAGAATGGGAAATGAAAAAACGGTAAAAAAAACCGTGGTGAAATCAGAGAAAGAAAAAGAGCCGGAACCATTACAGGATAACAAAGAAGAAACAGGCGAGCCGGTTTTGGCAGCGCAGGAAGAAAGAAAGGAACAAAGAAAGGACAAGAAGAAGAAAACTTTTTCCAGGACCAAAAAAGCGAAGAAAAAGAAAAGCAAAAAAAACTTTTCATTTCAAGGGCTATCCAGTATAATGAAGTGTGTGAAACAAAACAAGAAACTTTTGAAACGGTTGTATCGGGAAATAAAAGAGCTGCTTAAGTATCTCACACCGAAAAAGGTGAGAGGGACATTTGCATTTGGAACCGGCGACCCTTCATCGACGGGGCTTGTTACGGGTCTTATCAGTTTGTTCCCGATTGCTTATCAGGAGGGGGTGCTTGTTACACCGGACTTTGAGGAAAAAAGACTGGATGCTGATTTTTTTGTAAAGGGCAGAATGAGGGTGATTTATTTTTTACGGCTCTTTTTGAGACTGTATCAGGATAAAGAATTGAAACGAATGTGGAAACAGATTCATAGATTAAAAAAGGAGGCTTTTTAAAATGTCAGAAAATAATTTTACCAACACAGTAGAATCCCTGTTTAAGGGGATGGATGCATTTATCACAACAAAGACCGTAGTGGGAGACGCTGTGCGTTTTGACGATGGAACCATTGTACTTCCGCTTGTGGATGTGAGCTTTGGCGTTGCTGCCGGTGCATTTGCAAACGACACCGAAAAGAAAAACAACGGTGGCGGCGGTATGGGCGGTAAAATCCAGCCAAGTGCCGTGTTAGTAATTAAAGACGGAACGTCCAAACTTGTCAATGTGAAGAACCAGGACGGTATCACAAAGATTCTCGATATGGTACCGGATTTTGTTGACAAATTTGCCGGAAAGAAAAATAAAGAGCAGCCACACGATGCGGGAAAAGATGCGGAATAATCTGTAAGAATTGTGGAAATTTTAAAATTTGTAAAAAAATAAAAATTTTGCTTGCATTATAGTTGGAATTTTGCTAAAATATTCGTGTTGTCGTGTGTGAGAGATATTTTGTTTCATATAGAAGAGACATGCGAAGTTTAAGCAGAAGGAGGTGCTTTTCATGGCTAAATGTGCAGTATGTGGAAAAGGCGTACACTTTGGTAACGCTGTCAGCCACTCTCATAGAAGAAGCAATAAGATTTGGAAATCGAATTTGAAATCTGTTAGAGTAAAGGTGAACGGTGGTACAAAGAAAATGTATGTTTGTACTTCATGCCTTCGTTCTGGTAAAGTGGAAAGAGCGTAGTTGCGGTTTACCCGTACATCATAAAAAAAGAACACATTCTTATACTAGAGTAGGAGAATGTGTTCTTTTTTTAGTCACAGCTTGTGAAGAGATTATAGCCAAGGACAAGACAGGCAATAATAATCAGGATGGCAAGCAGACTGTGCCGCATGAAAAGCATGATGCACATACCGATGCCAATCCAAAACAGAATAAATCCGATTAAGCGTTTCATAAAAGATACCCGCATAGATGTCTTTGTTACTATTCTATGCAGAAAATGGGAAAAGTTTCGCAGTATGTGGATTTGCTTTTTTTTATAGAATAGTGTAAAATAAAAATAATTATGCAGTTATCCGTTAGGGGATACCAGATTGGAGGTTACTATGAAAGGTCAGATGGATACCGAAATGGGCAAAATCTTTGTAGATGAGGATGTATTGGCTAAGTATGCCGGTTCCGCAGCGGTAGAGTGTTTTGGCGTTGTTGGTATGGCGTCCGTAAACGTACGCGATGGCTTTGTAAAGTTGTTAAAAAAGGACAACTTGCGTCATGGCGTGAATGTTAGTGTGGCGGATGGCAAGCTGATGATTGAACTTCATATTATTGTGGCATACGAAGTAAGTATTCTTGCGGTTGCACAAAACCTTGTTGATAATGTGAAGTATAAGGTAGAAGAGTATACCGGCATGGAAGTTGGAAAAATTACCGTATGCGTTGAAGGCGTACGCGTGATTAACTAATTTGCCTGTTAAATTGGAGGAGAAAACTGTGATTATAAAAACGATGGATGCCTCTTTTGTAAGAAAGTGTTTTCTTGCCGGGGCAAATGCAATCGATGCAAAGAAGGAAGTAATAAACGATTTGAATGTGTTCCCTGTACCGGATGGTGATACAGGAACCAATATGACGATGACTATTATGTCTGCGGCAAAAGAAGTAGCAGCGTTAGAAAATCCGGATATGAAATCGCTTGGTAAAGCAATTTCCGGTGGCTCTTTACGTGGTGCAAGAGGAAACTCAGGTGTTATTTTGTCGCAATTACTCCGTGGATTCACGAAAGAAGTGTCAAAGGTTGATGAAGTGGATGTCGATGTTTTGACAAAAGCCTTTGAACGTGCTGTAGAATCTGCGTATAAAGCAGTGATGAAACCAAAAGAAGGAACGATTCTTACAGTTGCCCGCGGTGGTGCAGATAAAGCAATTGAGTTAAATGGGCGCACGGATAACATTGCAGAGTTTATGAACAGCGTAATTATGCATATGCGTGATGTGTTAGAACAGACGCCGGAACTTTTGCCGGTGTTAAAAGAGGCCGGTGTTGTGGATTCCGGTGGAGAGGGTCTTGTTACCGTGTTGGAAGGTGCATATACCGCGTTGATTGGCAAGGAAGTGAAAATCGATGTGGAACCGGCTGCCACTCCTGTTAAGAAACCAAGCATGGGAGCAGATGCCGGCGTTGTTGCTGAGGCGGATATTAAATTTGGCTACTGCACCGAGTTTATCATTATGCTTGAAAAGCCATTTGGAAGGAAAGAAGAAATGGAATTTAAGGCATTTTTGGAATCCATTGGTGATTCGATTGTCTGTGTTGCCGATGAGGAAATTGTTAAAATTCATGTGCACACAAACGACCCGGGTCTTGCGATTCAGAAAGCGCTTACCTATGGTTCTCTGACACGCATGAAAATTGATAATATGCGCGAAGAACATCACGAGCGTGTCATCAAAAATGCCAGCGAGATGGCAAAACAGCAGAAACAAGAAGAAAAGAAAGTGGAATTTAAAGAAAATGGTTTTATCAGTGTTTCGGTCGGAGATGGACTTACGGATTTGTTCCATGAACTTGGTGTGGATGAAGTGATTGAAGGCGGTCAGACGATGAATCCGAGTACTGAGGATATTCTTGGTGCGATTGAGAAAATTCCTGCGAAAAACATCTATATTCTGCCAAATAACGGTAATATTATTTTGGCGGCACAGCAGGCAAAGGATTTGACAAAGGATAAGGCGGTTCACGTAATTCCAACGAAAAATATTCCGCAGGGAATTGCAGCAATGATTAACTTTGTGGAAGGATTTACACCGGAGCAGAATGAAGAGGCGATGACAGAAGCACTATCCGAGGTGAAATCCGGACAGGTCACTTATGCGGTAAGAGATACTGTAATTGACGGGAAGGAAATTAAAGCCGGCAATATCATGGGATTGAGCGATAAGACGATTGAGATAGTTGGCACCGATGTAGTGGATACGACAATTGATTTATTAAAAAAGATGATGGATGAAGAATCGGAACTCATTACCATTTATTATGGTGAAGAGGGAACCAAAGAAGATGCAGAAAAAATCGCAAAAGCCATTGAGGGGATTGATGACGAGATGGAAGTCGAGATTCAGTATGGCGGACAGCCGATTTATTACTACTTTGTATCCGTAGAGTAGTGAAATTATAAATACAGATGGAGGATGAATAATGAATATTGTATGTTTGGACTTAGAGGGCGTACTGGTACCTGAAATTTGGATTGCTTTTGCAAAAGCAAGTGGAATCCCGGAGTTAAAAAGAACGACGAGAGACGAACCGGATTATGATAAACTGATGAATTGGCGTCTCGGTATTTTGAAAGAGCATGGACTTGGACTGAAAGAAATTCAGGAAACGATTGCTACGATTGACCCGATTCCGGGAGCAAAAGAATTTCTGGATGAACTGCGCAAAACGACACAGGTTATTATCATCAGTGATACATTTACTCAGTTTGCGGCTCCGCTTATGGAAAAACTGGGATGGCCTACCATTTTCTGCAATTCTCTGAAAGTAGCAGAAAACGGCGAGATTACCGGATTTAAGATGCGAATTGAAAATTCCAAATATACAACAGTAAAGGCATTGCAGTCGATTGGTTATGAAACGATTGCCAGCGGTGACAGCTATAATGATTTGGGAATGATTCAGGCAAGCAAGGCAGGTTTCTTATTTAAGAGTACTGAGCAGATTAAGAAGGACCATCCGGAACTTCCTGCTTTTGAAGAGTATGATGAGTTACTTGCTGCCATAAAAAAAGCATTATAATCAATAGAAAGTGTGACAAAAATGTCAAAACAAATTGGACGTAATGAGCCATGCTGGTGTGGCAGCGGACGCAAATATAAGGTCTGTCACGCCGGTTTTGATGCAAAGATTGAATCTTATCGTGAGAAAGGACACATTGTGCCGCCTCACCACATCATCAAAACACCGGCTCAGATTGAACAAATAAAGGAAAGTTGTAAAATTAACATTGCTATTTTGGATTATCTGGAAGAGCATATTTATGAGGGGATGAATACCAAAGAAATTGATCAAATTGTGTACGATATGACAACCAAAAGAGGCGGAATCCCGGCACCTTTAAATTATGAAGGATTTCCGTATAGTGTCTGTACTTCGGTAAATGACCAGGTATGTCATGGATTTCCGTCAGAAGATGTCATATTAAAATCGGGCGATATTGTGAATGTGGATTGTTCGACAATTTTAAATGGATATTTTTCGGACTCTTCCCGTATGTTTTGCATCGGTGAGGTGTCACCGGAGAAAAAACGTCTTGTACAGGTTACAAGAGAGTGCGTGGAAAAAGGATTAGAACAGGTCAAACCTTGGGGGTTCCTTGGTGATATGGGCCAGGCGGTGCATGACCATGCAGCGGCAAATGGCTATACGGTGGTCCGTGAAATTGGCGGTCACGGTGTCGGACTTGAGTTCCATGAGGAGCCATGGGTTGGTTATCATTCCAAACGAGGCGAAGAGATGCTGTTAGTGCCTGGTATGATATTTACGATTGAGCCTATGGTAAATATGGGAAAAGAAGATATTATAACCGATTCACAAAATGGCTGGGAAGTTTATACAAAAGATCATATGCCATCGGCACAGTGGGAAATTATGGTGCTTGTGACAGAGGAAGGAAATGAGGTATTGTGTTGGTAGTTTACTGATTTCTTAGGAAATCAAGGAAAAGGGAGGTTTTACTATGTTAAATGGGGAAACAGAACAAAAACGAAGTGTTCATTTTTTTGCTATAATGTTAGCACTGAGTTTGTGTATGCATACGGCATTGTGTATTTTCTTTTATTGTATTGGTGTAACAATTTTATACGTGTTTAATATTGCAAGTGTTGTGATCTATTTATTATTGCTTTTTTTGGTTTCTCGTGTGAAGCATATGGAGAGATGGATGCTGGTACCATTTGCCGAAGTGCTTGTACATGTACTTTTGTGTAACCTGTGCTTAGGCTGGGGATATGGCTTTTCTTTATACGGCTTTATGCTTATTCCTGTTATTTACTACATTGCGTGTATTCATATGAAGAGCCGAATCGGTGTGGTCACGTCAAGTGTGCTTGGTATTTTTGATTTGCTTGTGATTGTTCACTCGGCATCGTCAGCCGGAGAAATTAATAAATTACCGGGTATGTCAAACCATGAGATGCTTGTTATTTTTGCAATTAATGTAGCTATCTGTACCATTTTTCTAATGGCTTATTCTGCGTACTTTGTTGTTGCAATACGCAGTGCGACAAATGTGTTGGAGGAGCGGAATGATGAACTTGATTTTATGGTTCATTACGATGCACTCACAAATATGAGAAATCGCCAGAATATGGATGAAATATTTGAGGAATACGAGTGTTATGAAAAAGATTATTGTGTGGTGCAGATGGATTTGGATAATTTCAAACAGACAAACCGTACGTACGGTCATTCCTGCGGAGATGAGCTTTTGATTAATCTTTCTTATCTAATCCGCTAGGCAGTGAGAAACCGTGGTGAAGTGTGCCGCTGGGGCGGTGATGAAGTGTTACTGCTTCTGAAGATGGATAAAAAAAGCGGGTACCGCTTAACGGAAAAAATTCGCAAAGAAATTGCGGACTATGTACTTACTTACCAGCGTCAGCGTGTGTCGGTTACGGCAACATTTGGATTTGTATACTGCGATGAAAAACAGACAATGAAAGAGCGGATTGCACTTGCAGATTCGCGTTTGAATCAGGGGAAGGAAAAGGGGAAAAATCAGGTCGTGAACTAAAAATGAATTAGTTTTACGAAAAGAAAGGAATCAATACGATGAATGAGTTTCTTGATATTTTCATGGAAGCAGGAGTGGATACATTAAAACTTATCCCGTTTCTTTTTCTTACCTATATTTTAATGGAGTGGCTCGAACACCGCACCGGAAGTCATACACAGGCGGCGATTTTGCGTGCCGGAAAAGCAGGACCGGTATTTGGCGGAATTTTAGGTATTGTGCCACAGTGTGGCTTTTCGGCAGCAGCATCAAATCTGTATTCCGGTGGTTTGATTACGGCGGGCGCTTTGGTGGCTGTCTTTTTGTCTACTTCTGACGAAATGCTTCCGATTTTTATTTCTGAGGCAGTACCTGCATGGACAATCATTAAGATTTTGGCGGTTAAAATGGTAATGGGAATCCTTTTTGGCTTCCTTTTGGACTTTTTGTATCACAGTATCTGGGGCAGAAAAATGAGATACCGGAACATCCATACAATGTGTGAGAGTGAACACTGTAAATGTGATGATGAGGGGATTTTTTTCTCTGCGCTGCGTCACACAATTCACATTACCATTTTTTTGTTTTTGATAACACTTGTTCTGGAAGCTGTTATTGATGGTGTGGGTGAAGAGGCTTTAGCCGGATTTCTTATGGACCGTCCGGTTCTCGGCGAGATTTTGGCGGGGGCAATTGGCATGGTTCCAAACTGTGCGTCGTCCGTAGTCATTACTCAGCTCTATTTACAGAAAGTCATTAGTGCCGGCCCGATGATGGCAGGATTATTTACCAATGCCGGTGTTGGAGCACTTGTTTTGTGCCGCATGAACCGCAAACACGTAAAACAAAACGTCGGAATTTTGTGTTATTTATATGTGGCGGGTGTCATTGGAGGGATTT